>Ga0256832_1001050_pt1 | contig 18496 bp, 18 predicted proteins | sample 134614metaG_FD_190534 | JGI IMG/M metagenome (GOLD analysis project Ga0256832, IMG submission 190534) | Hydrothermal vent microbial communities from Lau Basin, Pacific Ocean - 134-614 | ecosystem: Environmental > Aquatic > Marine > Hydrothermal vents | place: Pacific Ocean: Lau Basin | collected...
CAGGAGCGCGTCGGGCAGATCGGCGAAGAGCTCGCGCAGGTCCTGCATGCCGAGCGCTTCGAGCATCGCCCGCACGTCGTCCGGGGTGTGCGGGGTGAAGTCCATGGGTCCTCCCTCAGGACTCTTCCTCGATGACCTTGGTGTAGTCGTCGGGGCCGAGAAGGGCGCCCATCTCGGCGGGGTCGCTGGGCTCGAGCTTGAAGATCCAGCCGGCGCCGTAGGGGTCGCCGTTGACCAGCTCGGGCTCGTCGGCGAGCGCCTCGTTGACCTCGACGACCTTGCCGGAGACCGGCGCGTAAATGTCGGAGGCGGTCTTGACCGACTCGACGACGGCCACGGCCTCGCCGGCCTGGACCTCGCGGCCCACCTCCGGGGTCTCGACGAAGACCACGTCGCCCAAAGACTCCTGGGCGAAGTCGCTGATGCCGACGACGACGCGTCCATCCTCTTGCTTGGCCCATTCGTGGGAGCGGGTGTACTTGCGATCAGCGGGAACGTTCATAGCGAGCCTCCTGGTTCTAGCTTAGCGCAGCTATTTCTTGCCCAAAGGGACGAACGGCGGCCGGACGACGCGCGCGGGCAGGGCGCGGCCGCGCACCTCGACGACCAGCTCGGTCCCCTCTTCCGCCAGGTCGGCGCGCACCCAACCCAGGGCGATGCCCTTCTTGAGGAGGGGCGACTGGGTGCCCGAGGTAACGCGCCCCACCGGCGCGCCGCCGGCGAGGACGGGGTAGCCCTCGCGGGGGATGCCGCGCTCCAGCATCATCCCCACCAGCCGCTCGTCGCAGGCCGCGGCCTCCAGGGCTTCGCGGCCGTAGTAGGGCTTGTCCTTGATCACCCATGCGAGCGGCGTGCAGCGGGGGTTGGTGGCGTCAGTAAGCTCGTGACCGTAGAGGGGAAAGCCGGCCTCGAGGCGCAGGGTGTCGCGAGCCCCCAGCCCGGCGGGCGCGGCGCCGGCCCCGACGAGCGCGCGCCAGACCCCCGGGGCGTCTTCGGGGGCGGTGAAGATCTCGAAGCCGTCCTCGCCGGTGTAGCCGGTGCGGGCGATGCGGGCGGGAACGCCGGCCACCTGGAGCGTCAGGGTGGCGTTCTTGCGCACGCCGGAAAGCCCGGTGTCGGTGAGCGTCTGCAGCGCCGCCTCGGCCCGCGGCCCCTGCAGCGCCATCAGCGCCCAGGCGTCGGAGGCGTCTTCGAGTTCTGCGTCGTAACCCTCGGCCAGCCGGTTCAGGTGGGCCCAGTCCTTGGCCACGTTGGCGGCATTGACCACCACCAGGTACTCGAGCTCGCCGGTCCGGTAGACGTAGATGTCGTCCACCACGCCGCCGCGGTCGTTCGGCAGCATGGAGTACTGGGCCCGGCCCACCTTCAACCTGGCCGGGTCGTTGAGGGTGGCCCAGCGTAGGAAGGCGAGCGCCTCGGGGCCGCGTACGAAGAACTCACCCATGTGACTCACGTCGAAGAGCCCCACGGCCTCGCGCACCGCCAGGTGCTCCTTGGTGATCGAGGTGTACTGCACCGGCAGCGCCCAGCCGGCGAAGTCGACCATGCGGCCGCCCAGCCTTTGGTGTTCGTCGTAGAGCGGGGTCCGTTTCATCTCCACCAGCATAAACCCGCCCCGAAGGGCGGGCGAACGGACGAAGGTCCGGCCTCAGGTATGCTCGGCGAGCTTGGAGAGCACCCGGCGGCTCACGTCCTTGAGCGGTTCGAAGACGCCCTTTCCCTCGGTAGCCACGGCTTCGAAGACGGGAAACCGCCCCTCGGGATCGATGACCGCCTGGATCATGTCGACGGGAAGGGCGTCGGGGAGGTCGCGCTTGTTGACCTGGATGACCATGGGCACCTGCTCGAGGCTGAGCCCGTACTCCGCCAGGTTCTCGCGCAGGTTGCGCATGCTTTCGGCGTTGGCGCGCAGGCGGTTGGAGGCCGAGTCGGCCACGAAGACGATGCCGTCCACCCCGCGCAGGATGAGCTTGCGGCTGGCGTTGTAGAAGACCTGGCCGGGCACGGTGTAGAGGTGGAAGCGGGTCTTGAACCCCTTGACCTCGCCCAGATCAACGGGGAGGAAGTCGAAAAAGAGTGTGCGCTCGTCCTCGGTCGCGAGCGAAACCATCTCGCCCTTGCGCCCGTCGGGCACCGTTTGGTAGACCCAGCGCAGGTTGGTGGTCTTACCCGAGAGGCCGGGGCCGTAGTAGACGATCTTGAAGTTGATCTCGCGGTTCGCGAAGTTGATGGTGCTCATGGTCTAGTTTCCAAAGAGGTCGTCCAGCATGGCGTCGGCGGATTCGTGGAAGTCCTTGTCGATGCCAAGCTCGCGCGGCATGACGACGGCGTTGCGGGTGATCTCGTCCAGCTCGGCGGCCGCCTTCTTGCCAAAGAGCTTGACCCGGCCGATCGGCGTGTCGGTGTCGAAAATCATCACGAGCAGCGTCAGGTCGTTCACCTCTTCGACGTAAAGCCCTTGCTTCTCACCCTGTTTGACGAGTTCGTTGAACTTCGGTTCGCCCAGCAGGTTGGCCAACGCCTGGGTGGCCGCGGCGTTACCGGCCACGAGCGTCGCGATGGAGTCGAGCGCCGGCGGCCGCGGCGCCCAAAGGGCTTCACGGTGCGCCAGCACGAAGCCCTTGCGGTCCACCAGCAGGACGTAGCGGACCTGGGCCTGGTCGATGAGTTCTTCCAAAACGGCCGCCGCCCGGTTGAAGGCGTCGCCGTAGAGGGCCACCGTTGGCTCGATCATAGTACGTACAGTTTAGCATGGAGCCGCGCGCTCTCCGGTGTTCAAGCAACCATGCGCTCGAACCGCGCCACGTCCTCGGCCAGAAGCGCCAGCCCCTTCGCCCAAAACCCCTCGTCCTCGAGGTCGTAGCCGAAACGCGCGGCCAGCTCCGCGGCGGAGGCCACGCCGGTATCGGCGAGGAGCTCGTTGTAGCGGGCGCGAAAACCGTCGGGGTCGTCCTGGAAGGCGCGGAAGAGCCCCAGACCAAAGAGCAGTCCAAAGGTGTAGGGGTAGTTGTAAAAATCGCTGCCGTAGTAGTGCGGCTTGACGGCCCACATGTAAGGGTGACGGCTCGCGAGCGCGTCGCCGTAGGTGGCGTCCTGCGCCTCGACCATGACGTTGGAAAGCTCCTCCGGCGAGAGCTCACGCTCCCCCCGGCGGGCGAAGAGCTCCCGTTCGAAAAGGAAGCGGCTGTGAATGTCCACGACCACCTGGGCCGCCCCCTGCAGCCAGGTTTCCAGGATGGCCAGGGCGTCCTCTCCCTCCGCTTCCGCGAGCGCGGCGCGCGTCACGACGGTTTCGTTCATGATCGACGCGGTTTCGGCCAGCGTCATGGGGGTGTCGCGCAAAAGCGCCGGACGTCCGGCCAGCCGGAGGTTGTGGTAGGCGTGGCCGAGCTCGTGCGCCAGCGTGGAAACCGCGTCGAAGCTGGGCGTGTAGTTGGCCAGGATGCGGCTCTCGCCGCCGCCGACGTGCATGCAAAACGCCCCGACGCGTTTGCCCGTACGCGGCTCCGCGTCGATCCAGCGCTCGCGGAAGGCCCGGTCCGCGAGGTCCGCCGCCTCGGGGGAAAAAGCGCGCAGGTTGTCGACGATGAACGCGTACGCGTCGTTCCAGCTCCACGACCGCCGCTCGCCCGCCACCGGAGCGAAGAGGTCCCACCAGTCCATCCGGTCCTTCCCGAGGCGGCGCGCCTTGGCCCTATAGTAGCGGCGCCAGACGGGCAGGCTCGCCTGGACCGCGCGCTGCAGGGCTTCCAGCGCATGGCGGCTGAGTCTGCGGTCGAGCAGGGTGGGTTCGAGTGCGTTCGCCCATCCACGTCGGCGGTGAAGCACGGCGCGCGCGCCCTTGACGCCGTTCAAACTGGCGGCCAGCTCGTCCTCGTGGGCCGCCCAGGCTTCCAGCTCCGCACGGTAGGCCGCTTCGCGCCGGGCCGGGTCCGGATCGTAGGCCAGGTTGCGCAGCGCGGTGATGGGCAGCATCCGCCCCTCGAACTCCACCTGGATCCGGCTGGAAACGTTGCCGTGCAGCCGGGTCCACGCGCGCGGGCCGGACAGCTCCAGCTCCGCCGCCAGTGCTTCGGCTTCTTCCCCCATCAGGTGATCGGCCTTCTTGCGTGCCTCGTCCAGCAGCCGGCGGTAGGGCCCGACGTCCACCGTTTCGGGGAAGCCGCCCCACCAGCGCAGCAGCCGGGGCCAGATCCTTTCGACCGTCAGCCACTCGCTCTCGAGCTCGCTCATCGCGGCCAGCGCTTCACGGTCCTGAGCGTCGGTCGCGATGCGCGCAAAGAGGTACCCCCGGAGCGGTAGAAGACGGTCGTGCAGGGCGTTGTAGGCCTCCGCTACCTCGAAGAAGGCCGCGCTCGTGTAGGGCGCTTGCGGGGTGCCGACCCCGATGCGGTTCACGAGATCTTCGAACGCGGCCACCCCGCGTCCCAGTTCGAGGCGGTCGCGCTCGAACGCGGGGGCATCGATCGAAGGGTAGAGAGGGTCCAGGTTCCAGCGCGGAAGGGTCGGCTTCGCCATGACCAACTATATCTGACCGGCGGGTCAGACCTTGGGTACACCCCTGATCCAGCCCGACAACGCCGCAGCCAGCACGCCGGCCCCGCCCACGATGAACGCCTGCGCCGGACCCAGAAACTCCGCGAGAACCCCTCCCAGCATCATGCCCACCAAGGCCGAGCCGGTCATCAGGGCGCCCCACGCGGCCATGACCCTTCCCATGTAACCCGGCTCCACCCCGGATTGAATCAGCGAACGGGCCGGTACGATGAAGATCTGATTGAAGATGCCCATAAGCCCTAGAAAAACCAAGACCAGCCACAAGCTGGGCGACACCCCGATGAGCGCCTCGGCCAGCCCGAAAGCGCCGAGACCGCCCAAGAGGGCCACCGCGCGGGGAATGCGCTGGGTAACCAAAGGGACGATGAGGATACCGATCACCGCGCCGGTAGCGAAGACGGCATCCATGGTCCCGTAATACAGCGAACCCAAGCGCTCGTCGCCCCCGGCAAAGACCTGCGTGGCAAGCACCGGGGGCACGGAGATCTCGACGCCTCCGAACATCGCTGCCGGCGCCAGCACGCCCAGGACGTAGCGCGTGATAGGGTTCTTGAAGAAGTAGCGAACCCCACCGATGACCATGCCCCAGTAATCCTTCTTGGCCTCAGCGCCTTTCGCCGGCAAGGAGGGGAGCCCAAGAAGAATCAAAGCCGACAACACGAACGATGCGGAGTCTATCCAGAAGGCCACAACCGGGCCGAGCGCCCCCACCAACGCCCCCGCCAGCCCCAAGAAGACCATTTCGAGCGACCGCTGGGGAAGCATGATGAGACCGTTGGCCTCGTCCAATTCGCTCTCGGTTACCAGCTCCGGCACCACCGCAAACACCGCCGGATCGCCGACGGACTGGAAAACTCCGATCATAAAAGCGACGAAGATCCAGCCAGCCAGGCTTTGCAAAAAGAAGAGCGGCAGCAACGCCACCGCCACCGCCGAAAGCGCCTCCGACCAAAACATCAATCGTTTGCGGTCGTGCAGGTCAGATAGGGGGGAAAGAAGCGGCCCCATCAACAACTTGGCCGCAGCCTGCGCGGCGATCACTCCGGCGGCGACGATGGGGGATTTGGTAACGGCGAGGGCCCAAATGGGGATGGCGATGCGGTAAACCTGGGTGCCTACTTCGGAGATAAAGTTAGCCGTGAAAAGCCGCGCGAAATCGCGGTTGCGCAACACCTTCAACATTAAAATGAATACTACCATGGTTGGTCCGTATTGGCAACCGTTTTAAACAACCTTGACCTGGGTATGGGCCAGCCGCACGCCTTCACGCGCGATCACCACCGCGCCGTCGTCGAGCGGCCAGATCATCAGGTCGCCGAGTTTTCGCGGCACCGCGCCCGCGGCCCCCACGTAGACGGCCTCGTCGGTCTGGCGCACCGAGAGCACCAGGTTACCGGCCTGGATGTTGACCGGCTCACCGGATACCGTCGAAACCCCAAGGTCGCCGCCCATCGTCTCGCGCGTGGGCGGCCGGAAGTTCAACCAGTCCGAGAGTACGCGCAGGAGCTTCTGGCCCTCGGACTCCATCCCCAGCGAGGTCGCCACCTCACGCATCAGCTTGAGCCCGCCGGGCGTCCGCTGCAGACGCTCCTTGACGACCCTGAGCCCCTTGCGCGCGAAAGCCTCGAGGGTGTCGTGCGAGGCTTCGGGAAACTTCTCGGCCGACTCGACACCGTACTCTTCGTAGTTCACCGGACCCTTCAGCCGCGCCGAGAAGGCCCGCAGGAGCCTGAGGTAGGCGTAGTCGCGGTGGGGATGCACCAGGTGCGCGAGCACCCGGCCCTCGGAGAGCAACGCGGAGAGCTGCGCCCCTTCGCGCATCTCGAGGCGGATGTGCACGTAATCGTCGCGCAGGAACGCCCACACCTCCCAGTTCTCGTACGGAGCGCGCAACGGCTCGCCCTCCTGCAGCGCGTGGTCCACGTTGCCCACGGTGATCTGGGTGTGCTCGCCGGCGACGCCCAAGGTGAGGGGTACACCGGCCATGACCAGGCGCGTCGGCGCCCTTCGCAGGGTCACCATGGCGGCGTCGCGCGGCAGCTCGTTCAGCTTGGGGCCGGCTTCGGACTCCGCCATCGGCTCGGGCACCACCGGCATGGTCGCCTCGCCGCGCGGCGTGGGCAGGTAGCGGCGCAGGATCGCGCTCAGGCGTTCGGCCGCGGCCATAAAACGGCGACGGTCCTCCTCGGCCACCATGCGCAGCCGTCGCTCCTGGGCCGCGGCTTCACGAAGCTTTTCCTGCAGGTCGCGCACCAGCTGCTCGCGTTCGTGCGCCGTGAGCGCGCTGCGGCGGGCTTCGTCGAGGGCCGCCCGCAGCTCCTCGGTGCTTGGGCCGCCGCCGGGATTGGGTACGGGCAGGGCTTGGGGGGTCTCGATGATGCGGCGCAGGAAACGGCGGATGTAAGGGATGACGCCTTCAGGCGGCAGCGGCAGCGGGTAGGTGCGCCCGTCCCCCAGGCGAAGACCGATCTGGAAGACCTCACGCATGAGGGCGCTTGCGACCTCGTCGTCGTCGAGCGTAACCAGGGGATCCGAAAGCGTGGGAATGGGTTCGGCGAGTTGGAACTTGGAGAGGTTGAAGTCGCGGGCGAAATCGGGTTGCGCGGCGTACGCCTCGAAGTTCTGCAGGAAGGCGTAGGCCAGGCGCAGCTCGTAGCGCTGTCCGCTGACCAGGCTCCGCACCAACCGCTTGAGGTCGCGCTGCAGGCTGGCCCAGTACACGTCCTCCGCGAGGGCTTGCAGCGTGCCCTGAACGGAAGCCGCACCCTCGACCGCCTCTTCTTCCAGCGGCAGATCCACGATGCCAAGATCGAGCTGGGGGGCTTCGGGCTCGGGTTCGGGCGCCGTCGGGCCGGCCGGCTCCGTCCCCTGCAACTCGCGCCAGCGACGGTCGACCTCGCGGAAGCGCTTGGCGAGGGGACCGGGCAGCCTGGCCTCCAGCAAGCTGCGGCGCAGCCTCAGCACCGACCCCCGCCCCCCGCGCGGCTCGCGACCGGCGGCCAGGTCGTCGACCTTGTACGCGTAAAGTTCGATGAGGTCGCTAGGATCGAAGTTCATTCAACGGCTATTATAAGGGGAAGGAGTCCCGCGGCTTATGCACCTTACCGATCGCCTGGAAATCGCCACCGCCTCCAACACCGGCCGCGTCCGGCGCAACAACGAAGATTTCCACCGCGCCGCCGTATACCCTACGCCCAAGGGCAACCTGCTGGTGGCGGGCGTGGCCGACGGCATGGGCGGGGCCGAGGCCGGCGAGGTGGCCTCGAAGATCGCCATCGACAGCCTTAGCGAGGCCGTGCGCGCCTACGCCGAACACCTGGCGCGGCACCGCCCCGGGGTGCCCCTCGACCGGCTCGTGCTCAAGGCCTTTACCCTCGCGCAGCGCCGCATCCGCGGTTACGCCGCACGCAACCCCAACAACCGCGGGATGGGCACCACCATGACCGCCCTGGTGGCCTTCGAAAACGCCCACAAGGGCTACATCGGCCACATCGGCGACTCGCGGGCCTACCGCTACCGCGCCGGCGAGCTGAAGCTGCTCACCCAGGACCACTCCTGGGTGGCCCAGCAGGTACGCCTGGGAAGGATGACCGACTGGGAGGCCGAGGAGCATCCCTGGCGCAACATGCTGACCCAGGCGCTCGGCGTCGAGGACGCCGAGTTCGAGGTGCTGCCCGTCGAACTCTTGCGCGGCGACGTGTACATTTTCACCACCGACGGGCTCTACAATCTGGTCCCGCCGGAGGAGTGGGTGGTCGATCTGGACCAAAAAGACCTCGAGTCCGCGGTAGACTACTGGACAGCCCAGGCGGTGAAACGTGGCGGGACCGACAACATCACCGTCGTGGCGATGCGGATACGATGATCGACTACGCGATAGCCGCTTCCCTCTTCGTGCTGACGCTGGTGTTGGTGCTCAGGCTCAACACCACGCTCCTCGGCCTGCTTGGCCTCGGGGTCATCGGGGCGGAGGTCGCGCTGCTTGGGTACACGGGGGGAGCCCTCTGGCCGGCGCTGGGCCTCAGCACCCTGGGCTTCGTGGCCTACCCCGTAGCGCTGCGACCGAGCCGTTCCCATAAGCGGCGCAAGCGCCGGCCCCGTCGCGTGCGGGGCGCACGGGCGGTGCGCAACCCCACCCTGCGCGATACCACGGCGCCCGAGCTCGAAAAACGCTACGAGATCCTCGACCGTATCGGCATCGGCGGCATGGCCTCGGTCTACAAGGCGCGCCGCCGCAGCGACGGCCGCATGGTGGCCCTCAAGATTCCCCAGGACAAGTTCGTAAGCGACAACCGCTTCGTCAAGCGCTTCCACCGCGAGGCCGAGGTGCTGCAGAAACTCAAGCACCCCAACATCGTGCGCGTCTTCGATCACGGCGCCTTTGGCGATACCCACTACATCGCCATGGAATTCCTCGACGGCGAGGAGCTGGACCGCCTCATCGAGAACCGGCGGCTGAGCATCCAGGCGGCGATCCACATCATGCGCCACGTCGCCGACGCGCTGCGGCACATCCACGCCCAGGGCATCATCCACCGCGACATCAAGCCCGGCAACATCATGATCCTGCGCAGCGCCATCGACGAGAAGGACGAGGTGGACCCCAAGGGCGTGCGCCTGATGGACTTCGGTATCGCCGCAGGCAAGGTGCTGACGCGCCTGACCATCACCGGGGCGCGCATCGGCACCCCGGTCTACATGAGCCCCGAGCAGGCCAAGGGGCAGCGCATCGACCACCGCTCCGACATCTACAGCCTGGGCATCGTCTTCTACGAAAGCCTGACGGGACAGGCCCCCTTCCAGGGCGGTTACGAGTCGGTGATCCACCAGCAGATCTACGAGCTGCCCACGCCTCCCAAGCAGCTGAACCCCGAGATCCCCGCCCCGATCAACGACCTGATCATGCGCATGCTGGCCAAGGAGGCCGACAAGCGCCCCACCCTCGAAGAGGTGATCGAGACCCTCAAGGGCAAGTTCAAGGACACCCAGGAGCTCTCGCGCCCCTTCTACCTGGCCGTGGCCGCCGAGGCCAAGCGCGGCTCGATCCGCCTGCTCGAGCCCGACGGCACCCCGCTCAAGCTGTTCTCGGGCGTGGGCACGGCTCCGGGCATGTTCGCCTCCCCTCCGCTCGACCTGACCGTGGACCACGAGGGGTTCGTCTGGATCACCGTCTTCGAGTACGGTTCGGGGCAGAGCCGCATGGTGCACCGCTTCAGCCCCGAGGGCAAGCTGGTGGCCTCGATCGGACCCTACGGCGTCAATCCCGGCGAGTTCCTCTACCCCGCTTCGGTGGCGGCTTCCGAGGTGGGCGAGCTGCTGGTGCTCGACAGCGAAAACCACACCGTTCAGCGTTTCAACCTCGAAGGTCAGCCGCTGGGGCGCTTCGGGGGCAAGGGTGCGGGCCGGGGTCTGTTCAACACCCCGCGCAAGATCGTGGCCAGCCGGCACTTCCTCTACGTGCTCGACTACGGCAACCGCCAGGTGCAGCGCTTCTCGCTGGAGGGGCGCTACCTCTCGCGTTACGCCTTCCGCAAGAGCAAGGGCACCGACGAGCTGCGGGTGCTTTCGGGGCTCGGCGTGGACGAGGCCGACCACCTCTACATCTTCGACGCCGACGCCCAGAAGATCCGCAAGCTCGACGCCGAGGGGCAGGTGGTGGTAAGCCTTTCCATGCCCGCCATGCAAAACGAGGACCCGCTCAGCCTGGTCGACGTGGTGGTGGACGACCTGGGAATCCTCTACGCGGCGCGGCGGGGAGCGGACCGCATCTTGCGCTTCTCCCCCGACGGCGAGCCGCTGGATCCCATCGAGGTCTACGCCCCGGTACGCGGGCTGGCGCTCTGGCGTAACCCCAACCGCGAAGGCTAGCGCCCGTAGGGGTCGAAGATGCGCGCGTACTCCTCGAGCGCGTAACGGTCGGTCATGCCCGCCATGTAGTCGCAGACGGCGCGGAACAGCCCCTCCTCCTCGGCGGCGGTCTGCACCCCCGGCGGGAGCATCTCGGGCATCTGGGTGTAGGCCTCGAAAAGGCGCTCGAGCACGTGCTTGGCCTTGGCCACCTGGCGCACGATGTGGTAGTGGCGGTAGAGGTTGGCGTAGAGGAAGGCGCGCAGCTCGGCCGTCTGCGCTCCGAGCCGCTCCGAGTAGCGGGCCAGCGGCGTGGGGAAGCGCCGCACGTCGTCGAGGCTCCCGATGCCCTCGGCCGCGATCACCGCGTCGGTGGCCGCGACCACGTCGGTGATCATCAGGCCCAAAAGTTCGCGGATGAAGACGCGGCGGTCGAACTCGCCCAGGCGTTCCAGGTCGATCTCGAGCTCGGCGGCGAGCTCGCGCAGCACCTCCACCTCGGCGAGCTGACCCGGTTGCAGGAGCCCCGAACGCAGGCCGTCGTCGAGGTCGTGGGCGTTGTAGGCGATCTCGTCGGCCAGGTTGACGATCTGGGCTTCGAGCGTGGGCCGCAGCTGCGGTTCGTACCCCTCGGCCGAGGGCAGGTCGTAGACGGTCTCGTGCTTGACGATGCCCTCGCGCACCTCCCAGGTAAGGTTGAGGCCGCGGAAGCCGGGGTAGCGGCGCTCGAGCCAGGTAACGATGCGCAGCGACTGCTTGTTGTGGTCGAACCCCCCGTGGGCCTCCATCAACTCGGCCAGCACCCGCTCCCCGGCGTGGCCGAAGGGCGGATGCCCCAGGTCGTGGGCCATGGCCACGACCTCGGCCAGGTCCTCGTTCAACCCCAGCGCCCGCGCCAGGCTGCGCGCCACCTGGGCGACCTCCAGCGTGTGGGTCAGCCGGGTGCGGTAGTAGTCGCCCTCGTAGTTGACGAAGACCTGGGTCTTGTACTCGAGCCGCCGGAAGGCGGTGGTGTGCAGCACACGGTCGCGGTCCTTCTGGAAGGGCGTTCGGAAGGCCGACTCGGGCTCGGGGTGCTCGCGTCCGCGCGTCTCGGAAGCGCGCATCGCGTGGGGCGCCAGCATGTGGTCCTCGAGCTCGAGGAGCCGCTCACGGGTGTAGCGCATGGCCTCAGTCTAACGAAAAGGCCGGCGTAGCGCCGGCCCGTTCCTCGTCGCAGCGGCTTCAGACGTTGAAGCCGAACATGCGCATCTGCTTCTTGCCCTCTTCGCTCATCTTCGCCGGCGTCCAGGGCGGGCTCCAGACGAAGTCGACGTTCACGCCCTTCACCCCGGGAACGCGCATCACCGCGAGCTCGGCGTCGGCCTTGATCATGTCCTGCACCGGGCAGCCGATCGCGGTCAGGGTCATGTCGATGTCCACGATTCCGTTGGGTTTAACGTCCACGTTGTAGATCAAGCCCAGGTCCACGACGTTGATGGGGATCTCGGGATCCTTGACCACCTTCAGGGCCTCGAGGATCTGCTCCTTGGTGGGCCGTTCGGCCGCCTCGGCCGCCGTAGCCTGGCTCTGGGTCTCCTCGCTCATGGGTCCAGTATACCCAAGTAGGGTACTCAAGTATAGACCCCCGTTCAGCTTCGCAAGGGGGTGGTGCTGCCCAGGTAGGCGCGCTTCTTACGCAGTTCCGCGGCCACGAGTTCGGCGAGGTCGCGCACTTCGGGCCCGCCCTCGGCGTTCGCCGCCTCGGTCTCGAACATCTGGGTGCAGAAGGGGCAGGCGGTGGCGATCACCTCGGCCCCGGTGCCCACCAGCTCGCGGTAGCGGTTCTCGGGGATGCGCTCCTCCCCGGGCGCTTCCTCCTTCCAGAACATCGCGCCCCCGGCGCCGCAGCAGAAGCCGTTCTCGCGGCTGCGCCCCGGGTCTTCGACCACGAAACCGAGCGCGCCCACCACGTCGCGGGGCGCGTCGTACTGGCCGTTGTGACGGCCCAGGTAGCAGGGGTCATGGAAGGTCGCCATGGCGCCGGCGTCGAAGGGCTGGACGTCGAGCCGCCCCTCGGCGAGGAGCTGCTCGATGAAGGCGCTGTGGTGGACCACCTCGTACTCGCCGCCGAACTGCGGGTACTCGTTGCCGATCGTGTGCATGCAGTGGGGGCAGGTGGTGACGATCTTCTTCGGCGCCACCTCGTTCAGGGTGGCCACGTTCTCGGTGGCCAGCTGGAAGAAGAGGTACTCGTTGCCGGCGCGCCGCGCCGAGTCGCCGGTGCACTTCTCGCGCGTGCCCAGCACCGCCCAGTCCACCCCGGCGGCGTTCAGGATCTCGGCCATGCTGCGCGCGATCTTCTGGGCCCGCGGGTCGTAGCTGGCGGCGCAGCCCACCCAGTAGAGCACCTCGGGGTGGGGGTTCTCGGCGGTGGTGGGGACCTTGAAGTCGAGCCCCTCGGCCCAGTCCATGCGCTTGTCCTGGCCGAGGCCCCAGGGGTTGCCGGCGCGCTCCATCCCGCGGAAGGCGTTCTGCAACTCGGGCGGGAAGTCGCCCTCCATGAGCACCCGTTCGCGACGGATGTCGACGAGGTGCAGCATCTGCTCGTTGCCCACCGGGCAGACCTCGACGCAGGCCATGCAGGTGGTGCACGACCACAGGGCGTCGGCGTCGAGGGCGAAGTCCATGAGCGGGCGGGGGCTGGCCTCGCCGGCGGCAAAGGCGGGGAGGATGTCGTTGAACTCGTAGCGCTCGTTGATGATCAGGGCCGCGGGGTTGAGCGCCTTGCCGGTCACGTTGGCCGGGCAGACGTCGGCGCAGCGGTTGCACATGATGCAGGCGTAGGGGTCGATCAGCCGCGGCCAGCTGAAGTCCTCGAGCCGGGCCACGCCGAACGACTCGGCCGATTCGTCCTCGAAGTCGACGGGGTCGAGGACCCCCGGCTTCTCGGGGCGGAAGGTGAGTTTGAAGGCCGAGACCATCAGGTGGATGTGCTTGGAGCGGGGGAAGTAGGGGATGAAGGCGAGGATGGAACCGATGGCGCCCCACCAGAAGACGTGCTCGAGCGCGACCAGGCCCCCCTCCCCCACGCCGGCGAGCCCCGCCGCCAGCGCCGAGGCGACGGGCTGGTAGGGGTCACCGCCCTCCTGGGCGAGCTGCGCGGCCTTGGAAAGCAGGCGCGAGCCCACGTGGAAGGCGATGAAGGCCCCGACGATCGCCGAGTCGCGGGGAATGCCCGCGGCCACCTTCTCGTGCAGCTTCACCCGCGGGTTGAAGGTGAACTCGGGGGGTTTGAGCACGAAGCGGCGGATCATCAGGCCGATGATCCCGACCAGGATGGCCGCGGTGAGCAGGTCGGCGAGCAGGTTGTAGGGGTTCCACCAACCCCCGACCGCGTGCAGGCCGACGAGGCCCTCGAGCACGTCCACGAGGTTGACGAGCAGGTAGTACATGAACCCGTAGAAGACGAGGGCGTGCAGCGCCGATACCAGAGGGCGGCGCTTGAAGACGGTCTGCTGGGTGATGAAGAGCCACAGGGCGTGGCCGATTCGCTCGGGCAGACGCTCGAGCCGCAGAGGCGCAGGACGGCCGCGCGTGACCGCCTTGTAGATGCGCCAGAACCCGAGACCGCCGAAGTAACCCGAAGCCAGGAGCGCCAAAACGAACAAGATCTTTTCCAACGGCGTCAGCATCGCGACCCCCTCGTCTTATACTCGGTACAATGTTAGCAAACCCTGCTGGGACAAGTTTACCGCGCCCGGCTAGCGCAGGACGTAGGCCCAGGCGACGGCCACCCCGAGGAGCGCGCCCATGAGCACCTCGAGGTAGGTGTGGCCCAGGAGCTCCTTGAGCGGGGTGGGCTTGAAGCCCTCGTGCAGCACCGTCCGCAACTCCTCCACCAGGTCGTTGAGCAGCTCGGCCTGCTGGCCGGCGGCGCGCCGGATGCCGGTGGCGTCGTACATGACGATCATGGCAAAGACCAGCGCCATCGCGAAGGCGACGCTGTCCAGCCCCGCGGTCAGGCCCACGCCGGTGGCGAGCGCGGTCACCATCGCCGAATGGCTGCTCGGCATGCCTCCCGACTCGAGCAGGCGCTCCCACGACCAGCGGCGCTCGAGCAGGTAGTAGACGACGAGCTTGAGGCTCTGGGCCACGACGTTGGCGATGACCGCGGCCCAGAGCACCTCGTTGGCCAGCAGCTCCTTCATCCCCGGCGCCACCTCGCCGCCTGCACGGTGTTGGCGAGCAGCATGGCCACGGTCATGGGGCCCACCCCGCCCGGCACCGGGGTGAAGGCGGAACTCAGCTCGTGCGCGCGCGGGTCGATGTCGCCCACGAGCTTCCCGCCCACGCGGCTGATGCCCACGTCGACGAGCACCGCGCCCGGCCGCACCATCTCCGGGGTGACGAAGCCCGGCCGTCCCACCGCCGCCACCAGCACCTCGGCGCGGCGGGTCACCGTCGGAAGGTCGCGGGTGCGCGAGTGGGCCACCGTGACCGTGGCGTGCCGCGCCAGCAGCAGCGCCGCCAGCGGTTTCCCCACGATGTTGCTGCGCCCCACGATGACCGCCTCCCTGCCGGCGAGCTCCACGCCGTAGTGGTCGAGCATCCGCAGGATTCCCGCCGGCGTGCAGGGCAAAAGCGCCCGTCCGTCCGTCCACAGGCGGCCGACGCTGAAGGGGTGGAAGCCGTCCACGTCCTTAGCGGGGGCGATGGCCTCGATCACCGCCTGGGCGTCCACGTGCCCGGGCAGCGGCAGCTGCACCAGGATGCCGTCCACCGCGTCGTCGGCGTTGAGCTCGCCGATGAGCGCGAGCAGCTCTTCCTGGCTGGTTTCGCTGGGCAGGGCAAGGAGCCGGCTGTCCAATCCCAGCTCGCGCGCCCTCTTGTCCTTAAGGCGGGTGTACGCGACCGAGGCGGGGTCGTCGCCCAGGCGCACCACCCGCAGCGCGGGCGTGTAGGGCAGCTCCTTCAAGGTTTCGCGCAGCTCGGCGTAGAGCGCTTTCGCCACCTCGTGTCCGTTCATGCGCACGGGCATGCCGCCTCCTTTCAGTCCTGCTTGGGTACGGTAACCAGCTCGCCGGCGTCGATGCGCCGCTTCAGGCGCGCGAGCACCCCGTTGACGAACTTGCCGGAGTCCTCGCCGCCGTATTTGCCGGCGATCTTGACGGCCACCTCGATCAGCGGCGCGAAGGGGGTCGCCTCGTGAAGCATCTCGTAGGTGGCCAGGCGCAGCACCCCCAGGTCGGTCTTGGACATCTGGTTGAAATCCCAGCCCTCGACGGTCTCGGCCAGGATGCGATCCACCTCTTCCGCGTAGCGGGCGTAACCGTCGACGAGCCGGCGCGCGAAGGCGACGCCTTCGGCGTCGAGTTCTTCCCCCTCGAGCGCGTGACGCCAGGCCTCCTCCAGGGGGACGTCGCCCTGGAGGTGCTCGAACAAAACCTTGAACGCCAGCTCGCGCGCCCTACGCCGCATGCTCTCCCTCGGCGACCACGTCGACGAAGACCACGTCCACGGCCTCGACCTTCAGGCCGGTCGTAGCGGTGAGGACGTCGTGCACCGTGCGCTGCACCTGCGCCGCCAGCTCGCGCAGCGGCTCGCCGTAGCGGGCCACCAGCTGCAGCTCCACGCGGATGCGCCCGTCTTCGCGGCTTACGCGTACGGTGCGGCCGCGGCGCCCCGAGAGCACGTCGCCCACGCTGCGGCCGCCGCCGCTGGCCAGGCGCGCTCCCTCGAGCCCTTCCAGGCTCAGGGTGATGATGCCGACGATCGCCGAGTCGCTGAGCTCGTACTCCACCATGGCCTCACCTTACCGTATCGTGCCTCACTCCGACATGCGCCGGGCGATGAAGTTGGTGTAGATCGCGCCGCGCTGGAAGAAGGCGTTGTCGAGCACCTTCTTGTGAAAGGGAACGGTGGTCTTCAGCCCCGGGCCGTCCACCACCGTCTCGGCGAGCGCCCGCTTCATGCGTCGGATGGCCTCCTCGCGGTCGGCGCCCCAGACGATCACCTTGCCGATCAGAGAGTCGTACTGGCTTGGGATCTGGTAGCCGGTGTAGACGTGGGAGTCGATGCGGACGCCGTTCCCTCCGGGCCAGAGCAGGGTCTCGATCTTGCCGATCGAGGGCCGGAAGTTGCGGTCGGGGTCCTCGGCGTTGACGCGCACCTCGATGGCGTGGCCGCGGGCTTCGATCTCTTCCTGGCGCAGGCGCAACCCCTCGCCGGCGGCGATGCGAAACTGCTCGGCCACCAGGTCCACGCCGGTGATCATCTCGGTGACCGGGTGCTCGACCTGGATGCGGGTGTTCATCTCGATGAAGTAGTAGTGCCCCTCGCGGTCGACCAGGAACTCGAGCGTCCCCGCGGAGGTGTAGCCGATGTGCTCGGCCAGCTTGACCGCGGCGCTGACCAGACCCTCGCGCACCTCGTCCGGGAGGATCGAGGGGGCCTCTTCGAGCAGCTTCTGGTGGCGCCGCTGAATCGAGCAGTCGCGCTCCCACAGGTGCACCACCCGCTCGCCGTCGCCCAGAACCTGGACCTCGACGTGCTTGGGCTCCTCGACGTACTTCTCTAGGTAGATCTCGGGGTTGCCGAAGGCGGCCCGGGCCTCTTCCTGCGCCTGCAGCACGGCGTTTTCGAGGTCTTCTGGGGTGTGCACCACCCGCATGCCGCGGCCGCCCCCGCCTGCGGAAGCCTTGAGGATGACGGGGTAGCCGATCTCGGCGGCGGCGGTCAGCGCTTCTTCCACGCCCGAGAGCGCGTCGGTGCCGGGCACTACCGGCACCCCCGCCTCGCGGGCGATGCGGCGCGCGGTGGCCTTGTCCCCGAGCATGCGCATGTTCTCGGGCGTGGGCCCAATGAAGGCGATGCCGTGTTCCGCGGTCATCTCGGCGAACTGGGCGTTCTCGGCGAGGAAGCCGTAGCCGGGATGGATGGCGTCGGCCCCGCTGATGATGGCGGCCGAGAGGATGTTGGGGATGTTGAGGTAGCTCTGCTGGGGGCTGGGCGGCCCGATGCAGATGGCCTCGTCCGCGAGCAGCACGGGCAGGCTGTCGGCGTCGGCCTTGGAGTGCGCCACCACCGTGCGCACGCCCAGCTCGCGCGCCGCGCGCAGGATGCGCAGGGCGATCTCGCCGCGGTTGGCGATCAGGACTTTCTTGAACATACGCCCCCTAGGCCGGCTCGACGAGGAAGAGCGGCTGGCCGTACTCGACGGGCTCGCCGTCCTCGACCAGGACCTTGCGGATGACGCCCGAGACCTCGGATTCGATCTCGTTGAAGAGCTTCATCGCCTCGATGATGCAGACGACCTGGCCCTTCTCCACGCGGTCGCCCTCCTTGACGAAGGGCTCGGCGTCGGGCGCGGGCTTGCGGTAGAAGGTGCCCACGATCGGAGCGGTGATCTCGACGCAGCCCGGGCAGCCTTCGTCGGCCGGGCGGGGGGCCGGCTGCGCCGCGGCGGGCGCGGGCTCGGGGGGTGGGGGTGCCGCAGCCGCAGGCGGTGGTGGGGCTGCGGGAGCGGTCGCGGGCGGCGACGTCGCAGGTGGGGGAGGTGGAGCCGCGGGGGCCGCAACGCAGCGCCGTACGGACAACTTGAACTCGGGGGTCTCGAGCGTCAACTCGTCGGTTTCGGTGGCCACCATCGCCTGCAGGATGGCCTTGATCTCCTTGGCGTTCACGTGCGCCTCCTAGGCCCGCCCGGCGTACTCGCCGGTGCGGGTGTCGATCTTGATGACCTCGCCGGCCTCGACGAAGAGCGGAACGTTGACCACCGCGCCGGTCTCGAGGGTGGCGGGCTTGGAGCCGCCCGAGGCGGTGTCGCCCTTGATGCCCGGAGGGGCTTCGACGACCTCGAGCTCGACCACGGTCGGCGGGGTGACCTTGATGACGCGCCCGTTGTAGACGTCGGCGATCAGGGTGACCCCCTCCTTGAGGAACTTCGCGGCCTCACCCGCAACGGCCCTGGGCACGTGGTGCTGGTCGTAGGTCTCCAGGTCCATGAGCACCAGGTCGTCGCCTTCGGGGTAGAGGTACTGCATCTCCCGCGCCTCGACGAAGATGTCCTTCAGCTTCTCGCCGGAGTTGAAGGTGCGTTCGACGGTGGCGC
>Ga0256832_1001051_pt1 | contig 18491 bp, 23 predicted proteins | sample 134614metaG_FD_190534 | JGI IMG/M metagenome (GOLD analysis project Ga0256832, IMG submission 190534) | Hydrothermal vent microbial communities from Lau Basin, Pacific Ocean - 134-614 | ecosystem: Environmental > Aquatic > Marine > Hydrothermal vents | place: Pacific Ocean: Lau Basin | collected...
GGTTGCAATCCCCTTACGGGGCTTTTTCTTTTGCAACAGTGGCCATTTTCGGATCCGTCCAGGACGGTGCTCAGGGCTCTCATTGGGAACTAATATTCTCATCAAATCAATTCGTGCACCGGCAAATAAGTAAAGCATTGGAGAAACCGCGTCCAGCACGGGTGGGAACCGCGGCTCTCATAATTAAACCCTATGTTGTCAAAGTTCCCCGTCACCCCCGAAGGGGACGCCCTCAGTTTACCAGCCAAAAAGCGGGGCGCCGGGTTAGCCGCCTTGCTTATAGCGCTCCATGCAGGCCTTGAGCTCCGCGAGCGCCTCGGCCCGGCCCTTGAAGCCGGTGACCTTGACCCACTTCCCCTTCTTCGCCTCTAGGGCCTTATAGGTCTCGAAAAAGTTCTGGATCTCCTCCAGGAGGCCCTGGGGCACATCCGTTAGGTCCTGGACGAAGTCCCAGCGCGGGTCCTCGGCGACCACGCCGAGGATCTTGGAGTCGGGGCCCTTTTCGTCCTCCATCACCATCAGCCCCACCGGGCGCACGTCCACCAAAACGCCGGGAAAGAGCGGGAAGGTGGAGAGGATGACGCCGTCCAGCGGGTCCCCGTCCTCGGCCAAGGTCTGGGGGATGAAGCCGTAGTCGCCCGGGTAGACCTGCGAGGAGGGCAGCACCCGGTCGAGCTTGATCATGCCCGTTTCCTCGTCGAACTCGTACTTGTTGGCGCTGCGGGCGGGAACCTCGATCACCATGTGCACGATCTCCGGGGCTTTGTCGCCGATGGGTAGGTCGTGGAGCTTCGCCATGGCCCCATATTAGCGCCGGTAAGATGGGGCATGCGCGCGTTTAAGGGTCGCTTCGTCTTTCCCGACACCGGGGCTGTGGAGGAGGGCTGCCTCTACGTCGAGGAGGGCCGGATCAAGGCCTTCGAGGACCGGCCGCCGCTCAGCGGCGACGTCGTCGCCCTGCCCGGATACGTCATCCCCGGCCTGATTGACGCCCATGTGCACCTCTCCTTTTCCGGCGGCCTGGACCCGGTCGGCGAGATGGAGGCCGAGCCCCTGGCCACCACCGTGGCCCGGGCGGTGCGCTATCTTGAGGCCTACCTGCAGGCGGGGATCACCGCCGTTCGCGACCTCGGCAGCCGCGAGGCGATGGCGATCGGCCTAGCCACGGCGGTGGAAAAGGGCGTGGTGCGGGGGCCAAGGATCGTCGCCGCGGGGTACGTGATCACCCCCACCGGCGGGCATGGCCACCGCCACGGCATCGAAGCCGACGGGCCGGACGCGGTGCGCAAGGCGGCGCGGGCCAACTTCAAAGCCGGCGCGCGGGCGCTGAAGCTGATGGCCACCGGCGGGGTGATGACCCCGGGGATCAAGGCCGGGGCGGAGATGTTCGAGGCCGAGGAGATGGCCGCCGGCGTGCGGGAGGCAGAAAAGCGGGGCTACGTGAGCGCCGCCCACGCCCAGGGGCTGGCCGGGATCAAGGCAGCGCTCAAGGCCGGGGTGAAGACCATCGAGCACGGGGCCTTCGACGCCTGGGACGACGAGGCGATCGGGCTCTTTAAGAACAACAACGCCCTTTTGGTGCCCACGCTGGCGGCGCCGGATGGCATCCTTTCCGGCGGGGAGCGGGTGCCCGCCTTCATGTTGGAGAAGACCCGGCCCATCGCCGAGCGCCACCGCGAGAACACCCGCATCGCCTACGAAAAGGGGGTGGAGATCGCCGCCGGCACCGACGCGGGAACGCCCCTGAACCCGCACCCCAACCTGGCCCGGGAGCTGGAGCTTTTGCACGAGGTGGGGCTTTCCCTGGCGGATGTGCTGCGCGCGGCCACCACCCTGGGGGCGCGGGCGCTCGGCCTTGAGGGGCTGATCGGCACCCTGGCGGAAGGGGCCTTTGCCGACCTCGTGGCCCTAGACCAGAACCCGCTGGAAACGCCGCTTGCCTACCGCCACCCGCGGGCCACGGTGATGGCGGGCGAGGTCTTGATGAAGGTGTAGGGCTCTGCTAAGATAGCCTCGCCTGGCCGCGATCCGCGGTAGCTCAGCTGGTAGAGCGGTCGGCTGTTAACCGACTGGTCGCAGGTTCGAGTCCTGCCCGCGGAGCCAGGGAGCCCGCCCTCTGGGGGCGGGCTTTTCTTTTGGAGGAAGTTTTAGTCATCCGCTTGCCTGCCGAGGGCGGCAATAATCTCGCGCGCGGTGGCCAGGTCCCGCTCGGGGTCGGGCGCTAGCTCCATCATTTCCCCTCGGATTTTTGCCAGGTACTCGGCCAGCTCGCGAACTGAAGCGCCCCCTGCAACCAGAGAGAGGATCGCCCCGGCATAGCCGTCGTACTCGTCCGCTGGGGCCAGCACGCCCGGCCGGACGCCGATGGGGTCCCAGCGCCTGAGAATCTCTTCGACGACGTGAAGCGCCCTCCTGCCTTTTTTGTTCATGGGGCTCGCCCTTGGTCTAGTGGAAAAGCGGGCTTGTAGCCGGGCTCCTCGAGCGCCCGCCTCACCTCGGCGGCGAAGGCCTCGGCGTCGAGTCCCGGGACCTGGCGAAGGTGGCCGAGGGCCTTTTGAAAGAGGCGAAGGGCGCCTTTTTTGCTTGTTTTGGCCTTGTGCATCGCGGCGGCGAGCTGGATCACGCCCTGGATGAGGTGGCGCGTTGGGCCCTTGGCCTCGATCCAGGCGGGCTCTAAGACCTCGTGCACCTCCCAGTAAAGCCCTTTTTCCCAAAGCCGCCGGGCCTCGTCCCAGGGGGGTTCCACGTTCTCAGCTTAGCCGTTATAGAGTGGGGGCCGTATGGCGGAGATTACCCACCTCACCGACGACACCTTCGACCAGGGCATTAAGGATGGCCTGGTGATCGTGGATTTCTGGGCCGACTGGTGCCAGCCCTGCAAGATGATCGCCCCCATTCTCGAGGAGATCGCCCGCGAGTACGAGGGCAAGGTCAGGGTCGCCAAGCTCGACGTGGACGAGAACCCGAGGGCCGCGATGCGCTACCGGGTGATGAGCATCCCCACCGTGATCCTCTTCAAGAACGGCGAGCCGGTCGAGGTCTGGGTCGGCGCCCAGCCCAAGAAGAACTACGTCACCAAGCTGCAAAAACACCTGCCCGCGGAGGCATGAAACCGATCGCCCTGGACGCCATGGGGGGCGACTTTGCCCCCCGGGAGACCGTGGCCGGGGCGCTTCTCGCCGCCGAGGCCGGGGTGCCGGTGGTGCTGGTCGGGGACGAGGCCCGGCTCAAGGCCGAGCTCGAGGCGCTCGGAGGCGGGCTCCCCATCGTCCACGCCCCCGAGGTCGTGGCCATGGACGAGGACGCCACCCTGGTGCGGCGCAAGAAGGGGGCCTCGATCAACGTCGCCGTGCGCCTGGTCAAGGAGGGCGAGGCGGCGGCGGCGGTGAGTATGGGCCACACCGGGGCCTCACTGGCGGCGGCGCTCTTCATCCTGGGGCGGGAGAAGGGCATCGAGCGGCCGGCGCTTTTGGCCGAGCTCCCCGCCGACACCCCCTCCGGACGGGTGCACGTGATTGACGCCGGCGCCAACGCCGACGTGCGCCCCAGCCACCTCGCGGGCTTCGCCCGGCTCGGCCGCCGCTGGGCCCGGCACCGGGGCGTCGAGCAACCGCGGATCGGCCTGCTCTCCATCGGCGAGGAGGCCAAGAAGGGCAACCAGCTGATCAAGGCCGCCTGGCCGCTCATGGAGAAGCTCGAGGGCTTCATCGGCAACGTCGAGGGCCGCGACATCCTCGCCGGCAAGGCCGATGTGGTGGTCACCGACGGCTTCACCGGCAACGTGGTCTTGAAGCTCGTCGAGGGTGAAGCCCGGGTGCTGATGGGCTGGGTCAAAGCCGCCCTCACCTCCTCGACGCGGGCCAAGGTCGGCGCCCTCTTGGCCCGGGATGCCCTACGGGCGCTCGCCCGCCGGCTGGACCCGGCGGAGTACGGCGCCATGCCCCTTTTGGGGCTCAACGGCCCCGTTTTCGTGGGCCACGGCGCCTCGGACCGGCGGGCGGTGAAGAACGCGCTGATCCGCGCCCGGGACTGGGCTCGGGCGCTAGGCTAGGGGCATGGGCGTTTTCGAAAACGGGTTCGGCGGCGCCGCCTGGCCGGTGAAGGCGCTGGTCTTGCTGCTCGCCGTCTTCGCCGCCTACTACCTGGGCCGGTGGGGGGCGGCGCTCTTTCGGGCCATCGCGCGCTTTACCAAGAGCGAGCGCGACGACCGCTTCTGGCACGCGTTGGTCTGGGTTTGGTGGGGGTTCTTGCTCCTGGCGCTGGTCTCCTTTGGCGTCTACGTCTTCGCGCTGCCCTATGAGCCCTTCTTCTCCTGGGGGCGCGCGCTGGTGGCCTGGGTGGGCTCCCGTGGGCTCTCGGCGCTGTTCGTGGCCATCGGCACCTACCTCGCCTACCGCGGGGTCGAGGTGATCTCCGGCCGGGTCCAGATCAAAGAGGGCGGCCACGCCCGGGAGGCGATCCGCCGCCAAACGCTAAAGACCGTGATCGAGTCCACCCTTAAGGGGGTGGTGCTGACCATCGGCGCCCTGCTCTTTTTAAGCAACCTGGGGCTTGATGTGGGGGCGTTGATCGCCGGCGCGGGGATCGCCGGGCTCGCCATCTCCTTCGCCGCGCAGAACCTGGTGCGCGACGTCATCAACGGGTTTTTCATCCTGCTTGAGGACCAGTACGGGGTCGGCGACATCGTCAAGATCGGCGACCTCGCCGGCGGCGTGGAGCGGATGAACCTGCGCCTCACCGTGCTCAGGGACCTGGAGGGGAGGGTGCACTTCATCCCCAACGGCCAGATCAACCAGGTGACGGTGATGAGCCGCGACTGGGCGCGGGCGCTGGTGGACGTCGGGGTGGCCTACAAGGAGGACGTGGACCGGGCGCTTGACGTGATCCGGGACGAGGCGGAAAAGTTCTACCAGGACCCCGACTGGCAGGAGAAATTCACCGAGACCCCGCCGGAGGTTCTTGGCGTCAACGAGCTCGGCGACAACGCGGTGGTGATCCGGGTGCTCTTCACCACAAAGCCCAAGGCCCAGTGGGCGGTGGCCCGGGAGTTCAACCGGCGCATCAAGAACCGCCTGGATGCCGAGGGGATCGAGATCCCCTTCCCGCAGCGCACGCTGTGGTTCGGCGAGCCGCTTAAAATCGAACGATCATGAGGCGCTTCGCGGCGCTCTTGGTTTTTTTCGGCCTGGCCCTGGCCAAGGTGGTCTGGCCCACCCCGACGGGGGCGCTCGTCGGTACCGACGTGGGCGGGGTAGCGCGGTTTTACGGCATCCCCTACGCCCAGGCCGAGCGCTTTGCCCGGCCACGACGCCTGGGCCTGCCCAAAGGGGTTTTTGACGCCCGCAAGCCCGGACCCGCCTGCCCCCAGGTGGGCTCCTTTGAGATCCGGCTCGGGGGGTTTTTGCCGCGCCAGAGCGAGGACTGCCTGAACCTGAACGTCTGGGTGCCCCTGAAGGCCCGGCCCGAGGGCGGCTGGCCGGTGATGGTCTTCCTGCACGGGGGCAGCTTCACCGGTGGCAGCGGAGCTGAGCCCGTCTACGACGGCGCGAAGCTCGCCCGCGAGGGGGTGATCGTGGTCACCCTCAACTACCGCCTCGGGCCCTTCGGCTTCCTTGCCCTGCCCGCGGCGGCGGCCGCCGACCCGGACAAGAGCACCGGCAACTGGGGGCTTTTGGACCAGATCGCCGCCCTTCGCTGGGTGAAGCAGCATATCCGTGTTTTTGGCGGCGACCCGGCGCGGGTGACGCTTTTCGGCGAGAGCGCCGGGGCCATGAGCGCCTGCGTTTTGATGACGAGCCCGCTCGCCAAGGGGCTTTTTTCCCGGGTGATCCTTCAGTCCGGGGGCTGCGACCAGGTCCACGACCTCAAAACCGGCTATGCCTACGCCCGGAAGCTTGGGAAGGCGCTTGGCTGCGACGCCGAGGACCTCGCCTGCTGGCGGGCGCTGCCGGTGGAAAAGCTTCTAAAGCCCCTACAGGGCTTTAACCCTCGCTTCGACTTCAAGAAGGGTCCCTTCAAGCCGCATATTGACGGCTATGCCCTCACCGGAGATCCCGAGGCCCTTTTGGAAGAAGGGGCGGGGGCCGGGATCCCCATGCTCGCCGGGGCCAACCGCGACGAGTATCGGCTGAACCTGCTTTTGCCCTTCGTCGGGCCCCGGGACTGGCAGGCGTTTGCCGCCTGGGCCAAGGCGCGGGGGGTGGACCCCAAGCGCGCGGTGGCCCTCTACCGCGCGCGGTTTGCCGACCCCGTGGAGGCGGTCTATGCCTTTGAGACCGAACGGCTCTTGCTCTGCCCCACCTACAGGGCCTTGAGGAAGCACCGGGGGCCGGGAAGGGGCTACTACCTCACCTACCACCCCCGAGCCCTCGACTTCGCCGGCGCCTTCCACAGCCTGGACGTGCCCCTCGTCTTTGGCACGTTGGACACCTGGCCCGCCTGGCTCGCCTTTATGACCGCCGAGGGGATGGAAAACGGCGAGCGGCTCGGGTGGCTGATGCGGGCCTACTGGACCCGGTTCGCGAAGGGCGAGCCCCTTATTCATGCGCGCATGCCCTGGCCGGAGCTAAAAGAGGGCTACCTCCTCCGGCTCGACGTGCCCTGGGGCTGGGCACGGGACCCCTACCCCGAGCGCTGCGCCCTTTTTCGGTAGGCTAAGGGCGTGCCGGTCCTCGCCGTCGAACGGGACGACCAGTACCTGGTGGCGACCGCGGACACGCCGCTCTTAGCGATTTGGGATGCGACGCCCAAGGGGCTTTATCCCCCGGTGCCCCCGGCGGAGCTGCCCGGGGGGCTCGGGGGGCTTTTAGTCCGGGGCGGCTTCGGGCAGAACTTCTTCTTTCCCGCGGACGTCCTGGGCGTCACCTTCCGCACCCCTAAAGGGCGGGTGGTGAAGGCCGGCGGGCGGGTGATCAAGAACGTGCAGGGCTACGACCTGGTCCGGCCCTTCATCGGCAGCTTCGGGCGCTTGGGCGAGCCCCTGGAGGCGGTGCTCCGGCTGCGGCCGGCGGCGCATGTCGAGCTCTTCGTGGGGCAGGGGGACCTCGCCGAGGTGGTGCGCCACTTTCGCTTTGTCTGGCAGGAAGAAGACCGGATCTACGGGCTGTTTGCCGGCTACCCGGCGGGGCTCGCGGAGCTTGAGGGCTTTACGCCCGCGAACTTTCCCGATTACCGGGACCTCTTCCCTAATGGCATGGGGCTGGGCGAGGAGGGCCCGCTAAAGGACCTTCGCTTTACCTGGGCCGACGGCGGCCAGGCCCCGCCCGTGCCCGAGCCCTTCCGCCGCCTGGCCGAGGCGCTTTAAAAGAGGGCCTTCAAGGCCCCGGGCTCGATCCAGACCTCGTACGCGGTGTGCCGGCCGAGGACCTCACCGTCGGCATGGGCGGGCACCGGGCGGTCAAAGCGAAGCCAGAACCTTTTCCCCGAAAAGTGCTGGATCTCCCGCTGGCCGAGGTGCCGGCCCAGCATTAAGAGGGGGAGCACCCGCAACACCCCGGGCCGCGTGAAGCGCCCGGCGACGATGGCCTCCAGCCGGCCGTCGGCGGGCTTGGCCATGGGGGCGATGGGGAAGCCGCCGCCGTAGGTGGGGCCGTTCATGTAGGCGGAGAGCAGGCTCGGGCCCTCGTAGAGAAGGCCGGTGTCGTCCCTGAGCTCCAGGTTCGCAAGCTTTAGATGGGCGAGCTCCTGAAAGATGCCGAGCAGGTAGCGGGGCATGCCCTTGAGCCGGCCCGGCGAGCGCAGCACCCGCTCGGCGACGGCGGCGTCGAAGCCGATGCCGAGGCTGGCGGCGAAGGGTTCGCCGTTGACCCGGCCCAGGTCCACCGGCCGCGGGGCGGCGGCCAGCGCCCGGGTCAGGGCCTTGTCCCAGGAGAGGCGTAAGAGCCCGAGCGCCCGGGCGAAGTCGTTGCCGCTGCCCACCGGGACCACGCCCAGCGCCTGGTCGGGGCGGAGCGCCCTCAGCACCTGGTGCAGGGTGCCGTCCCCGCCGACGACGATGATGCGGTCCTCGGGGGCTTCCTGCACCAGGGCGTGGGTCTCCTCGGGGGAGCCGGGGACCGCAAGGCGGGTGCCGGGGCGGTCCTTCAAGAAGGCCTCGATGCGAGGGATGAGCGCCGCGACGCGGCCGCGCCCGGCGAGCGGGTTGGCGACGATCAGGGCCACGACGGGCGTATTCTACCCGCGTGGGGGTGCTCAAGACCTTCTTTCGGGGGCCTGAGTCGAAGACCGAGGTCTTCATGACCCGCGCCGGCCCGGTGGCCGGGGCGAAGGGGTTTTACAGCTACCCCGGGCCGCCCCTCGCCGAGGCCGGGCGGGCCGCGCTGGTGGCGCGCTTCAAGCGGCTTCGGGGGGCGCCACTGGCCCACATCTACGCCTCCGACGCCCGCGCCGAGGCCGAGGCCGCCCGGCTGGCGGCGCTGATCCTGGACGTGCCCTATACCCTTGACCCCCGCCTGCGCGACCGCGCCTGGGGGGAGTGGGAAGGCCTGCCCTTTGCCCGGGTGCGCGAGGCCAGCCCCGAGCTCGTCCGCCGCTGGGCCGAGGACGAGGCTGGCTTCCGCCCCCCGGGGGGCGAGAGCGTGCTCGACGTCTGGGCCCGGAGCCAGCCCCTATTGCGGGCGCTCCTCGAGCGGCACCGGGGTGCCGGGTTTCTCCTCGTTGGCAACTGCACCGTGAACCGCGCCCTGCTCGCGCTGGCGCTGCCCTTTTTGCCCCCGGAGGCCGGGCTTCAGCTGGAGCAGGACGAGGCCCGGCTCAGCCACCTCGTCTTCTACGACGACGTCGGGGTCTTGAAGGCCCTGAACCGCTAGAATGAAAGCAGATGATCCGGCCCGTGGAAGTCGCCGACCTGCCCGCGCTCGCCCGGCTATTCCAGTGGATGGACGCCGACCCGGCCCGCCGGGCGCTGGCCCCCGAGGGCCGCAGCCCCGAGGCCCTGGCCTTCGAGGTCGAGGAGGGCTGGGTGCTGGAGGAGGGGGGCGAGCTTTTGGGCTTCGTGGGGCTCGTGCCCTTCTGGCGCGGAGCGGCGCTTGAGGGGCCGGTCTCAAAGGCGCAGTTCGCGCCCCTGATCGAGGCCGCGCTGGGCGCCGCACGCGCCAAGGGCCGGAGCACCGTCTACGCCTTTCCCAGCGTCGAGAACGAACGGCTGGCGGCGGCGCTGGGGGCGGCCGGGTTCAGCCCCGTGCACACCACCCACTTCTTTGCGAGCGAGCCCCGAGCCTTCGGCTTCTCGCTGCCCGAGGGCGTGACCATCGCGGAGGTCGAGGCCTTTGACCCCGAGGTCTACCGCCGCCTCTACCGCGAGAGCGACGAGGGCTGGAGCCTTCGCCTGGGCTGGACCGACATGGAGCTCTTGGAGCACTTTGCCGAGCCGGAGAACCGCCTGCTCTTCGCCTACCTGGAGGGGGAGCCGGTGGGGCTCGCCGAGCTCGAGCGCTACGGCGATGCCCTGGAGGTCGCCTACCTGGGCGTGGTCCCCGCGGCCCGGGGGCGGGGGATCGGCCAGGCGCTCCTCGAGACTGCCTCGCGCCTGGCCCGCGAGGGTGGCGCCCGCCGCCTCGTGGTCCGTGCCCACGACCACGAGAAGGAGGCGCTTCGCCTCTACGAACGGCTCGGCTTCAGCCCGCTCGAGGCCGTCGTGACCTACGCCAAAGAGCTAGAGCCACAAGAATAGCGAGCAGTAAGAGCCCCCGCTCCGGGTACCACAACCGGTAGCGAACGTAGACGGGGATGGGGCCGGCGAGGGTGCCCCGCCAGACGAGCGTCCGCCCCGACCGCTGGGGGGCGTTGCTGGCGATGGGCGTAAAAGGCGCCTCGACCACAAAGCGAAAGGGCAGGCCCCCGGCAAAAGGCGGCAGCCCCAGCGTGGCCGACGGACGCAGCGCGCCGGAAAGGCCGTAGTCCTCAAAGAGCACGTAGCTCACGCGAAAGAAGGTCAGCCCCGAGGGGTCTTTGTAGCTAAAGCGCCCGGGGATCCAGCCCGAGAGCCGGTCCCAGCCCGCGGGCTTGAGGCCGGCTTCGGCGTGGAGCTCTTCCCCTGAAGGGCGCACGAAAAACCCCGCCTGCGAAAGGCGTTCGCGGAGGGCGTCGCCATAGGTCGAAACGCCCGGGCCCTTGAGGTCGAGGTAGAGGGTCATGCGCCCGTCTTGGCCCCAGACCAGCCGGGCCTCGGTCTCGACGCAGCCGGCGAGCAAAAGGGGCAGAAAAAGGGCGAGGAAAAGCCGCCGCACCCCTTCATGCTAACGTTGGGGACATGGCGGGGATGAGCGTCTGGCTCGGGCTGTTGCTGCTCTTTCTCTTTGGCGGGGTGCAAGGCGCGCTCTACTTCGCGCTCGTCGTGGGGCTCGGGCGTTTTGTGATCCGGTGGATGCCCTGCGGCAAGGCAGGGGTGATGGTGTTCTTCATGGCCGCCTGGCTGGCCGTGCTGAGTGCTCAGCGCCAGGCACTGGGGGAGGGCGGGTTCTACCTCGGCCTGCTCTGGGGTTGGGGGGAGCTCTTTTACGCCTACCGCCAGGCAGCGCTGGTCGCGGGTTGCGGCGCCGGTAGCTGCCCCCGCGCCTAGGCGCCCCTTGAAAAAGCGCCGGGCGTTTGGCAGAATAGCGGTTGGCAGGCGGGAGTAGCTCAGTTGGTAGAGCATCTGCTTGCCATGCAGAAGGTCGCGGGTTCGAGTCCCGTCTCCCGCTCCAGCACCAAGGCCCCGAAAGGGGCCTCATTTCTTTTCACCTCCGACTTTGCTACCCTTGGGTATGCACCGTTTTCACATCCCGGTGATGGGCACCTCCTTCTCCGTGGACACGCCCCTTCGGGTCGCCCCGCTGGGGATTAGCTCCGTGGCCTCCATCGTGGACGACGACCTCCTAGAGCGCGTTCGCCGCGCCTGGTCTGAAAAGCTCGGCCGGCCCTACGCCGCCATTCCCAAGGACCTGAAAAACGACTCCCGGGCCCGCCGGGTCCGGGCCTACATGGACTTTTTGGCCGAGGTCGTGCACGAGCGCTTCGAGACCGTGAAAAACGGTCCCGAGCTCGAGCGCTACCTGCGCTTACTGCCTGAAGAAAGTCCCTTGAAGGCGCTCTACCGCCGCTGGCAGGCGACCCGGGACGCGGGGCTCTTGGCTGAGCTCCGCCGCCGTGTCCGCCCCGGGCGGATCGAGGCCAACATCATGACCAAGGTGGACAAGCCCAACTACGTGGGCCGCGAGCCCCTGCCGGTGGAGTACAACGACGCCCACGCGGCGCTCCGCGGCTTTGCCGAGAGCGAGGTCGAGGGCGGGCTCGTGCTCTCCGCCGGCTTCAACCCCCGGCTCTACTCCTACATGGCGAAGTTCAAGGACTTCTTCATGGACGAGGCAGGGCGGGCGAAAAAGGAGATCATCCTCAAGGTCTCGGACTTTAGAAGCGCCCTGACCCAGGGCAAGTTCCTGGCGAAAAAGGGGCTTTGGGTGAGCGAGTACCGCCTGGAGTCGGGGCTCAACTGTGGCGGCCACGCCTTCGCCACCCCGGGGGTGCTGATGGGCCCCATCCTGGAGGAGTTCAAGCGCCGCCGCGCTGAGCTCGTGGAGACGCTCTGGGGCATCTACAAGACCGCCCTAAAAAAGCTGAAAAAGCCCGTACCCAAGGCGCCGCCGCCCATCCGCATCACCGCTCAGGGGGGCGTCGGAAACGCCTTCGAGCAGCGCCTCTTGACCGAGGAATACGGACTCGACTCGGTGGGCTGGGGCTCGCCGTTCTTGCTCGTTCCCGAGGTCACGGTAGTGGACGAGGCCACCCGCACCCGGCTTTCTGAAGCGCGGGAGGAGGACCTCTACCTTTCCGGCGCCTCGCCGCTTGGCGTGCCTTTCAACAGCCTCCGCGGGGCCCCCATGGCCGAGAAGATGTGGGAATGGTACAAGAGCGGCAAGCCCGGCAGCCCCTGCCCCAAGGGGCACCTCGAGTTCGACACCGAGTTCACCGAAAAGCCGATCTGCACCGCGAGCCGCAACTACCAGTACCGCAAGCTCAAGGCCATCGAGCAAAGCGACCTCCCGGCGGACGAAAAGCAGACTGCCATCGAGCGCGTGCTAGAAAAGCAGTGCCTTTGCGTAGGGCTCGCCGAGTCCGCTCACCTGACCTTCAACCTGGAGCCGCAGATGCCGGAGGGCGGTGCGGTCTCGGTCTGCCCGGGGCCGAATCTGGCCTACTTCGAGGGCACCTACACCCTGGAGGAGATGGTGGACCATATCTACGGCCGCAACTCCATCCCCACTGACCCTGCGCGGCCGCACATGTTCATCAAGGAGCTCAGGCTCTACCAGGACTACCTCAAGGACCTCGAAAAGGGCCGCTTTGGCAGCGACAAGGAGCGCACCCCCGCCTACCTCGCGGCGTTTCGCGAGAACCTGGCCAGGGGGGCGCGCTACTACCTGGAGAACCTGGAGCGCCTTGGCCTTTTGCCCTGGAAGGACGAGCTCGCTAGCGTCGCCGAGGGGATGGCGGTCGCTTAGCAGCTAAAAAGCGGGCCCGGGCATGCCCGGGCCCGCGATAAAAGGGGTGCTACTCGGCCTCGATGCCGAGGTCCTCGAGCACCCCGCCGTTCATCTTCAGGACCTCCATGAAGGCCTGCATCAGATCCGGCGGGAAGGCCTTGGGGTTCACCTTCTGGGGGTTGATCGCGGGGTCCGAGGCGACCATGTAGACGTTCTCGCCCTGCTTCCAGATCACCGCCCGGCAGGGGGCGCGGGAGGCGATGGGGAACATGTGGCCCAAGAAGGCCCGGGCGATCTCCGCCGAGCAGAGCCAGAGCTGGTGCACGCCGCCGAAGTCGGTGCGGCCGACGACGTTCATGTTCCGGTCCTGGTAGCCGGTCTCGGTGATCAGGATGGCCTCCTCGAGGTCGTCGGTCGCGGTCACCTTGCCGCCGATGTAGGGCGCCCGCAGGGCCCCCTCGATGGGCAGCGGCACGTATTGCATCGGGGCCAGGCCTTTAAGCGCGGCGTAGATCTCTTCAAAGGTGGCCCGGGCCTGCTTTTTCACGCCCTCGCTAAGGTCAAAGTAGCCCTCGAAGGCCTCCCAGGCGACGACGGTGAACATCGTGGAGTTCTTCTTAGGGTTGCCCATCACCGCGACCGTCACCGGGATCAGCGTGCCGGTCCTGGGGTCGGCGAGCACCACCGCTTTTTGGGCGCTGTTCGGGGTGAGCATCAAGAGCAAAAGCTCGGGGAATTCATAGCCGCGGTTGCGGATGGTGAGGCCGACGTCAAGGGTCTTCATCACCGGGTAGCCGGCCTCCTTTAGCGCCTTTTCGATCTTCGGCAGGTTGGCCTTGACCGGGCCTTCGAGCTCCCCCATGTAAGCGGGCAGGGCAAAGGCCAGGCCAAGGGCGAGGACGAACGGAAATACCAACTTTTTCATTGCAACCACCTCCTTCAGGGCAGTTCGATCCAGGGGAAGAGCTTTTTCGTTAGAGGGTCAACCTGGTAAAGCTTCCGCGCCGGCATCTTGACGCCTGGCAGGGTTTCCCGATTCGCCACGAAGTCCTCGGGTACGATCTCGTTCTCCACGAGGAGGAAGGCCACCAGCGCGTAGACCTCGTCGGGCTCCAGGGCGTGGGGCTTTTGAAACGGCATGGCCCGGCGTATGTAGTCGTAGAGCGTCGTGGCGTAGGGCCAGTAGTTGCCGATCGCAAACCGATGCGGCGGCAGGTCGAGGCTGAAGGGCGCGTCGGCGACCAGCCGGTCGAAGGGGCCGCCCTCGCCGTTCGGCCCGTGGCAGGAGGCGCACTCGAAGGAATAGATCTCAAAGCCCATGCCGTAGTCGCCCTCGCCCTCGGGCAGGCCACGGCCGTCGGGGAGGACGATGGGGGTGACGTCGTAGGCCTGGGCCTTGTCGGGGCTGAGCGGGAGCCCGAGCCCGTACCCGCTGGCGAGGGCCGGGGCCAGCAAGAAAAGCAAGAACCACCTAGCCATCGAGCACCTCCCCGCCGCAGCCCCCGGCTTGCATCGGCGGCACCTCGACGCCGGCGAGCGGGGGATCGCCGTTGATCACTTCGCCGCTGGGCTGGATACGCCAGGCCTGGATGGCGTTGTAGTGGTAGCGGTTATTCCGCGCCCAGCGCTTGAAGAACTCGGCCCGGGTGGGCTGCACGTTCCCCGCCTCGTCCACGGCGCGGCTCAGGATCACGGTCTCGCGGCCATCCCAGCGCCAAGGGAGGGTGAAGCGGGTGAGCGCCCGGTCGAGTATGGGATCCGAAAGCCGGGCCTGCCGCCAGGTCCTGCCGCCGTCGGTGGAGACCTTGACCCGGACGATCTTCCCAAAGCCCGACCAGGCGACGCCCCGGATCTCGTTGAAGCCGCGCTTGATCCGCTGGCCGCCGGAGGGCCGGGTGATGATGGACTGCGGCTCCATCACCCAGGTGAAGGCGTGGATCGAGCCGTTGGCCATGACGTCGGTGTACTCGCTGGTCTCGCCGCGGCTCATCGCCGGCTGGTCGCTGACGAGGATCCGCCGAAGCCACTTGACCTGGATGCTCCCCTCCCAGCCCGGCACCACCAGCCGCACCGGGTAGCCTTGCTCGGGTCGCAGGGCCTCGCCGTTTTGCTTGAAGGCCACGAGCACGTCGCGCAGGCCTTTTTCCACCGGAATCGAGCGCACCCAGGCGGAGGCGTCGGCGCCCTCGGCGAGGAGCCACTTGGCCTGGGGCTTGAGCCCCGCCTCTTCGAGCAGGATGCGGAGCGGCACCCCGGTCCACTCGGCGCCCGAGACCAGCCCCCGGCTCCGGGTGGCGGAGAGGGTGGGCTCGGGGGGCTCACGGTAGCCGTTTTGCCCGTTGCCGGCGCACTCGATGAAGTAGACGTGGCTTTCGGTGGGCAGCCGCATCAAGTCCTCGAGGTCAAACATCAGTGGCTTTTCCACCAGGCCGTGGATGACGAGGCGCCACTTCTTGGGGTCGATCTCCGGCACCCCCGAGTGGTCGCGCTCGAAGTGGAGGCCGTTGGGATGGATGATGCCGTCAAGCTCGCTGATCGGCGCGAAGGCGGCGCCGGTGTGCCGGCTTGGCAGGTTGGGGGAGATGTAGCGCACCACGTGCGCCTCGAACCGGCTGCGCTCGCCGAGCGGCTGCAACGGCCGGCCGAGCGTGGGGGCCGGGGGGAAGGGGTCGAACTTGGTGGCCACCACCCTCGCCGTGCCCGCGGCGAGCGCCGCGGTCAGGGTCTTGAGAAAGCTCCGCCGGTCCATGGCTAGCGGGTGAAGCCGGGCACGTCGAGCAGGTTGCCGTTGGCCCTAAAGCGCATGTAGAGCGCGAGCGCGATGTGGGGCTCGGAGTAGAAGTCCGGGTGCGGGATCTGGATCGAGTCGTAGCAGAAATTCACCCGGTTTTCCAGCGTGTACATCTTGTCGAAGGAGAAGGTGTAGGCCGGCCAGTGGTCGGAGAGGCCCTGCTCGGGGTTGCGGATCGGTGCGAGCCGCACCCGGCGGCCGGGGTAGCGGTCGTGGCAGGCGGCGCAGGACATGTCCATCTGCCCCGCGCGCCAGAACCAAAGCCGCTTGCCGATCTCGAACATCTCCTTTTCCTGGGGATCGTCAAGGGTGACGTTGATCGGCATCTCGTTCGAGAAGGAAGCGATGTAGCTGACCAGCGCCACTACCTCCTCGCGGCCGAAGTCCTCGTCGTACTTGAGCCCCAGGACGTTCTCCAGGCAGCTTTTGACGCGGGTGTCGAGGTCCTCGACGCGGTTGGTGTCCTTGAAGTACTTGGGCAGCTCGGCGTAGGCGCCCTCGAGCACCCCCGGCCCCTTGCCGAAGTCGCAGTCCTTCATGGTTTTGCCGTTGCCTTCGAGGCTCTCGTAGAGCTCTTCCCCCATGGCCACGAAGAGTTCACCCGGGTGCACGCCGCCCGACTGCTTCAAGAAAAGCTCGCGCTGGCGCTTGGCTTCCTCCGCGGGGGAGAGCGCCAGCGAGGTGCCCATGAGGGTCAGCAAGGCCAGCAGGATCAGTGCGCGCTTCACTGGCCACCTCCCTTCACCGCCGGGTTCAGGGGGCTTTCCGGGCTGAGCAGGTAGGCGACGAGGTCGGCGATCTCCTCTGGCGTCAGCCGGGCGTTGACCCCGTAGCGGGGCATGGTCGAGCAGGGGACGGTGATCCAGGAGTCGAAGATCTTCTCGTAGGTGTACTTGATCATCGCGTTCCCCACGCCGCGCAGCCCGAAGTTGGTCAGCGGCGGGCCGACGTCGCCGAAGGCGGGTTCGGCCGGCTCACCCGCGTGGCAGGCGTAGCAGTTGCCCTTGCTTGGGGTGGTGAAGACCATCCGGCCCTTTTTCCAGTCCCCCATGAGCTTTTCGGGGTACTTGACCTTCTTCTTTTCCGCGGCCACGAAGGCTGAGACCTGGTCGGCGGGCAGGCCGCTCGGGTAGAGGCTGCAAAGGCGCTCGGAGGGGTCCTGCTTCATGGCCGCCGCGAACTTCGGTCCTCCGGTCTCGATGGCTTTTAGAACCCGGGCGTCGTCCACCCCCTCAGCGAGCGTCAGCCCGAGCCCCAGGAGCAAGGCCGTGAATATGACCTTCTTCATGGCTATTCCGCGACCTTTAGCTTGTAGACCTTTTTCCCGGATTCACCGGCGGTGTCCTTGTAGGTCACTGTGATCTCGCCGGGCTCGGCCTTGATCTTGAAGGCGAAGAGCGGGTTGGCGGAGACGCCCCGGCTCGGCTTCACGAGCGCCACCCGCTCGCCGTTTTGGGTGACCTCAAGCTCGTTGATGTACTTGGCGGGGATGAGCTTGCCCTCATCATCGCGCCGGGTGCCCGGCTCCATGGGGTGCCGGACGACGATAGAGAGCTTGACGGTCTCACCCTTTTTGGGCTTGCGGGGGGATACGCGGATCAGGATCAGTCCCATGATTCACCTCACCTCCTTATCCGCAGCCGCCCACGGTGACGCGGGTGACGTGCGAGGCCAAGAGATACTTACCGTCCTTGGTGACGAGCACGGCGCGGATCGGCGCGGTTTCGGCGATGCGGATGCGGGTGGCGAAGTAGGTGGCGGCCGCCTTGGGGCCGAAGCTTGCCTCGAAGATGTGGGGGAAGGGGTTCTTATCCACGAAGCAGTGCAGCGCCTTGACCTCGCTCGGCGGGAGGTCGGCCTCGATCTCCACGGGCACGTTGGCGCCGGACTCGGCGATCTTCGGCGCGTTGATGCGCACCTTCTCCGAGGGCGTGAGCTGATCAAAGCCGATGCCCAGCACTTCTTTCAGCGACTTGCCCAGGTTCTTGAGGTCCTGTACCTCCTCGACGCCCGGAACCTGGGCGCTTTGCTGCGCCCCGGCGACGAGCCAGCGGCTCGGCCCGAAGAGCGCGACCAGGGTGGCGGTTCCCTTAAGAAACTTTCTCCTGTTCATCTCTCACTCCTCCCATCGCACACGGCACGGAGCTTGTCCAAGAAGGTGCTCCGCGGCATGCTGCCAAAGACCCGACCCAGCTCGACCCACGTTTTCCTGGCGGGGTCGTAGCGCAAGAACAAGAAGAACGGCGTACCCCGTACGCCGTGACGCTTAAAGAGCTCGGGGGCTTTCTCTAGGGTTACCGTGCCCACCACGAAGCAGCGGGCCAGTTGCTCGGTGACCTCGGGATCGCCGAGCACGAAGGTCTCCATCTGCGCGCAGTAGGGGCAATGGTTGCTGCGGAAGTAAAGCAGCAAGACGCGATCGGGGTATTCCCGGGCCAGCTTCGTGGCCTCGGCGTAGGTGTAAAAGCGGCAAAAATCGGGCTCCTCCTGTGCCATGACGGTGCCTAGGAGCATCAGCAGCAGCAGAAAGAGCCCGAGCACCCTCATCCGAACATGTACCCCCAGTGCTCAAAGGCCCACTCGTAGGCCTTCTTGCCGTTTTCCACGCTGCGCTTGGTGTCCATCTTGAGCTCGAGCACCTTGCGCCGCTTCTTGGCCGCTTCCCAGCCGTAGCGGGCCGCGATCCAGATGGCCTCGGCGTCGTCCACGAAGGAGTAGCAGATGTTCCTGACCTCGGGCGGCGGGGCCGGCGCCTTTTTGCCGGCGATGCGCGCGGCGATGTGGACCGCCACGCGGTTTTTGGCCTCCTCGAAGGCGAGCTTGCCCGACTTCGGTCCTCCGGCGCTGTCGGCGTCGCCGAGAACGTAGATGAAGTCGTCGTTCTTGGCCAGGTGCCAGGGCAGGCGTACGTCCACCCAGTCGCCGTCGGTCACCCCGGCTTTGCGCACGATCCCGGCGGCCCGCATCGGTGGGATGAGGTTGAGCATGTCGAAGTCGAACTCGCCCAGGCTGGTCCTGATCACCTTGCGGGCGTAGTCAAGACCGGTGACCTCGGTGTTGGGGTAGTACTCGAGGTAGTCGGCGTAAAGCTCCTCGTAGGCGGCAAGGAAGCCCGGGGCCTTCGGGGGTTTCGCCGCGGGACTGATAAGGATGACCTTGCCCGGGATCTTGTTCGTTTTCAGGTACCAGGCGAGCATGGCGGCGCGCTCGTAGGGACCGGGCGGGCAGCGATAGGGGCCCTT
>Ga0256832_1001052_pt1 | contig 18483 bp, 9 predicted proteins | sample 134614metaG_FD_190534 | JGI IMG/M metagenome (GOLD analysis project Ga0256832, IMG submission 190534) | Hydrothermal vent microbial communities from Lau Basin, Pacific Ocean - 134-614 | ecosystem: Environmental > Aquatic > Marine > Hydrothermal vents | place: Pacific Ocean: Lau Basin | collected...
CCCTATTGTGAATTCGAATTTACCAATAAGTAAACCACACCACTCCGGCCACATCCGATAAAAGTGCAGGCGGGAGCCGGGCGGAAATTATTACATTAGAAACTGTCCAATATCTGACCATCCTGTTAACATTTTTTCACTATAAGGCTCCCGGGACGAAGTATAGGAGGGTCATATCTCCTTCATACCGTTAGATTGGGTTGTTTTTGGGGCAGCCCAATCTTTCTTTCTTTCATATAAATTATTTGCATATCCTTCCGATTAGATATATAATTTTATATACTTTCATCTTTTTATGCCGGATTCTCTTATGGATGACCACAGAAAAACCAAGGCCGAACTTATAGCCGAGCTAAATAATTTGCGCGCCCGTCTCGCGGAACAGGCCCCTTCCGGCACCCTGTTTGAAAGAAATACCGACAATACTCACCAACAGATAGAACACCTGGCCCATCTGGGCAGTTGGGAATTAAATTTTGAGAACAACCGCCTCCATTTTTCAAAAACCTTTTATGATGTTTATGAATTGGACTACAGGCAGGAGCTTACCTTTGAACAGGCCCTGGAGTTTTACAGTCCCGAAAGCCGGAACAAACTAAGCGGGGCTATCCAAAAGCTGGAAACGGAAGGGGTGCCTTTCGACCTGGTTCTGGAAATCAAAACCCGTTCCGGTAAGCATCGCTGGGTTCGGGCCATGGCTGAAAGAGAGGTCGTCAATGGTAAGGTAAAACGTTTGTATGGAGTGATGCAGGATATTACCGCCACCCTGAAACTGGAGCGGGAACTACTGGAAAAGGAACAGACTTACCGGGAAATTTTTGAAACAAACCAATCGGTCAAGCTGATTATCGACCCCGTGGACGGCCGTATCGTCCAGGCCAATCAGGCGGCTTGTACATTCTATGGTTATAGCCGGGATAAACTGCTGACCCTTTCCATACTGGATATAAATACCAGCCCCCGGAAGGTGGTATTGGAAAAGATGGCCGCCGCCAAATCCGGACGGCAACTGGAGTTCCGGTTTAAACACCGTTTGGCCAACGGTACCATCCGTGATGTGGAGGTTTTCAGCGGCCCGGTAACCATGGGTTCAAGGATCCTGCTTTATTCCATTATCCATGATGTAACCGATCGTTTGCATCAGGAAAAATTAAATGATGTGCTTTTTAAAATAACCCGCGCCTCGTCCGAGGCGGAGTCACTGGAAAAGCTGTTCGAGGAAATTCATAAACAAATAAACCGCTTGTTTGACGCCCACAATTTTTATATCGCCTTATACGACACCGAAAAACGGAAATACCATTTCCCTTATAGTAAGGATGCCTTCGACAAGCGTTCCCCCCGTACCATGAAAAAACTTAAGAACTCATTGACCGATAAGGTACGGCGCAGCAATAAACCGTTACTGATAGAAAAAGAGGCCTATATGAGGCTGGTTAAAAAGGGTGAAATTGAACCTATAGGACAACCGGCGGTTACCTGGATGGGCGTCCCCTTTGTAAATATTACCGGTATCAGCGGCGTTGTTTGCGCGCAAACCTATGATGAACATACCCGTTACAACCGGCGGGATCTGGAAACCCTCGAATTTGTCACCAGCCATATCGGTTGGGCCATCCATCAAAAAAAGCAGGAACTCAAGGTTATCGAAAGCGAGGAGCGTTACCGGATTCTGGTGGATCAATCCCCCCTGGCTATAGGCATCCACCAGGATGGAAAAATCGTCTTTGTAAACGATCAGGTGGTAAAGCTGTTCGCCGGCAAAAACAAAAGTGATTTCATCGGACGACAGATAAGCGATTTTATTCATCCCGATTCACGTGAAAGCGTTGCCGAAAGACAGGAACGGCTCAAGAAGAAAGAAATTCTGCCGTCCAAACAGCATAAGCTGATAACCTTTGACGGACAGATTAAGGAAATCGAGACCCTGGCCGTGGCCATCAGCCTGGATGGCAAACAGGCGGTACAATTTGTATTGTCCGATGTTACGGAGCAAAACAAGACACACATCCTGCTCAGGGAGATGGCCGACTCTTACCGGGCGCTCTTCGATAACGCCACCAGCGCCATCTATATTCTGGATACCGACGGCCGCTTTTTGGATGTAAACCGAAGCGTCCAAAAGCTGTATGGTTATTCCAAGGAACACTATATCGGCAAAACCATAGAGGAACTGCATCAGGGCAAAAAACAGGAAATCGCCTACATCAAGAATCACCTCCGGAAAGTTGCCCGGGGTAAGCATCAGAAGTTTGAATACAAGGGGATCAACAAAAAAGGTCAGCCCTACACGGAAGAGCTCTCCCTTTATCTCAGTCAATACTTCGGCCGGGACGTCCTCATCGCCTTCGGTCTGGATATTACCAAAAGGAAAAAAACGGAAGAGAATCTGCGTCTTTCCGAACAAAGCTTTAAAAGCCTGTTCAACAACGCTTCCGACGCCATTTACATCCAGGATGACCAGGGACGCTTTCTTGATGTCAATAAAAGCGTGGAAAAACTGTATGGCTACCCCAAGGAATACTTTATAGGCAAAACCCCCATTGATTTGACGGATGAAGGATTAAACGATCTTGACGCCATTTTCAATCTTTTCCGCGATACCTTTTCCACAGGCACGCCTCACACCTTTGAATTTTGGGGCAAAAGGAAAAACGGCGAATACTTTCTAAAAGATGTACGCATCAACCGTAGTCTCTATTTCAGTCAGCCGGTCGTTATCGCGTTTGCCCAGGACATTACCCAAAGAAAAAAACAGGAACAAGCGCTGGTTGCCAGTGAAAAGCGTTTCCGTACCCTCATCCAGGATGCCCCCGTCGGTATTGGTATTTTCAGGAAAGGCACTTTTACTTTTGTCAATCAAAAGCTTGTGCAAATCTTCCGCTATAACAATTATAATGCCCTGATTGGCAAGAGTTTGGACATCCTTATACAGCAAGGAAAAAGGGAGGAAGTGACCGGACTTATCAGTAAGCTGAATGTGCATGATAAACGGCATAACAGCCTGGAAACCACAGGCATCCGGGCGGATGGCAGCTCATTCCCCATACAGTTACAATCCTCAATGATCACCCTGGCCGAGGGACCGGCCATCCTTGTTTTTATAAACGACATTTCCAAAATCAAGGAAGAGGAACAGAAGAGGCTTGATCTGGAAAAACAGGTACAACAGGCTCAAAAACTTAAAAGTCTCGGCGTTTTGGCCGGCGGTATTGCCCACGACTTTAACAATCTGCTGACGGGAATTATGGGCAATACGGGTCTGGCCATGATGGATATCCCTCAGGAAGCGCAGGCACAGGGCAATCTGCTGAAGATCGAGAAAATCGCTACCCAGGCCGCCGAACTGTGCAATCAAATGCTGGCCTATAGCGGCAAAGGTAATTTTGTAGTCAAAGCCGCCAATCTCAATGAGGTTATTCGCGATATCACCAGCCTTTTGGATGTATCGCTTTCCAAAAAGATTAAAATCCACTACCATCTTTCCGATCCCCTGCCCAATGTGGAAATCGATGTACAACAGATCAATCAGGTGATACTCAATCTGGTTACCAACGCCGGTGACGCCATCGGCAACCACAGCGGCATCATCTCCCTGTACACCAGCGTTTGCCACTGTACGGAAGAGGAACTCCGCAACCCCTATATCGACTACAACCCGGGGGCCGGAGAGTATATAAAACTGGAAGTTCACGACACCGGTTGCGGCATGGACGCGGCCACCCTGGAGAAGCTGTTCGAACCGTTTTTCACCACCAAATTTACCGGACGCGGCCTGGGCCTTTCCGCCGTGCTTGGTATAATTCGCCGCCACAAAGGCAGTATCCAGATTGAGAGCACCCCCGGCAAGGGCACTTTGGCACGCATTTTTTTACCGGTTTCCACCAAGGATATTGAACCGGAAAAGAAGAAGGAAAACACACCCGGAGCATGGCGTGGCCAGGGCCATATTCTGGTGGCGGATGATGAGGACTCCATCCGGGAGATGTGCAAACCCGTGCTGGAAAACCTCGGATACAATGTTACCCTGGCCAGCAACGGACATGACGCCGTCGAGCTGTTCCGCAAATCTCCCTCAAAGTATGACTTTATCCTCCTGGATTTAACCATGCCCGTCCTGAATGGCGAAGAAGCCTATGAGCACATGAAACAGATCCGGGACGATGTCCGCATCATTATCTCCAGCGGTTACAGTACCATAGAGGCCGATAAACGCTTTGCCGATAAAGATATTGCCGGATTCCTGCACAAGCCCTACACCATTGAGCAATTAAAAGAACTTCTTCAAAACCTGCATTCCTGAATCCGGGATTTTCCCCATAAACAAAATTTATCCACCTTGCCGCACGGACTCATCAATCCCCCGTCCATCTACGATAATGGATTCAAACTTTCCGCAAAAATAAAGGATGACTATGGGTTCGTTAAAATTAAAATCAAAAATGCTGCTCTTTCTTCTGCCGTTGGTTTTGTTAATGGGCATAGGGACGGTCATCTTTGTAACGCTGCTTACCGGTGATGTGTTAAATAAAAATATTCAATCCTCGTCACGCATGTTGGGCCATTTGATTGCCGAGTCGGTTAAAACCGGGCTGGAGTTTTCCGATGAAGCCACCGTCACGGAAGCCGTAGCCCCCTTTTCTGAACAGAAGGCGATAGCCTATCTTAAAGTAACGGACAATGAGGGTCAGGTATATGCCGAGTATAAAGGAAAGGACGGCTTTACCCCGCACGGCAACCTCCGGGAGGGCGAAACCGACGGCGTATACTTTTTAACCAGCGGTATTTTTTCCGGAAAGGAACAAATCGGCGAGGTGCAACTGGCCATCGATCTGCGGGAACGGAACGAAGCTCTGGCCTCTACCAGAACCTATCTGATCGTTGGCGTGTTTATCATGCTTTTGCTGCTCTCCCTGGCGGTACTGTTTATGGCCCGGCGGCTGACGGCGCCCATCGCCTATCTTTCCGGCGTGGCCCGCGAGATCAGTACGGGCAATGTCGATCAAAGCATCGATTATTATTCGCGGGACGAGCTGGGCATGCTTTCCGACGCCTTCCGCGATATGATCGCCTATATTAAAAATATAGCCGAGTGTGCCGATGCCATCAGCCAGGGAAAACTGAAAATCGATATCAAGCAATGTTCCGCCGATGACATGCTCTCCAAAAGTTTCCGGCGCATGATAAAGAACCTGCAAACCATGTTCGGGGAGCTTTCGGAACATGCCCGGATGTTAAACCGGACTTCGGAAGACCTGTCCGGCGTCTCTTCGGCCATGTCCGGCAATGCCGGCCAGTTGAATGAGATGAGCAACACCGTCGCCGCCGCCACCGAAGAAATGAGTGCCAATATCTCTTCGGTTTCGGGCAACACCTCGCAAATGACTTCCACGGTCTCCGAAATCGCTCAAAACGCCGAAAGTGCCCGCCGCGTAACCACAGAGGCGGTGGAAAGCAGCAATAAAATCTCCGTTATGATGGATCAGCTCAGCCATTCCGCGGCCGAGATCAACAAGGTGATCGAGGTGATTAACGACATTGCCGAACAGACCAAGCTGCTGGCCCTGAACGCCACCATAGAGGCCGCCCGCGCCGGCGAAGCCGGAAAGGGTTTTGCCGTGGTGGCCAACGAGGTAAAGGATCTGGCCCAGCAAACCAATGCGGCCACGGGAGAGATAAAACAAAAAATCGAAACCATGCAAGGATCCACCCATCAGGTGGTCAGCGAAATGCAGGGCATTACCGGCATTATAAAAAATGTGAACGAGCGGGTGGCGCTGATTGCCACGGCCGTGGAAGAACAAAACACCTCCACACAGGATATCGCCCAAAACATTAACCAGGCGGCACAGTCCTCGCGGCAAATCTCACTGGATGTCAGCCAGACCTATCAGGCCAGCAATTCGGTATTCGAGGACAGCACCCGGGTAAACAACCATGCCGGGGAACTGGCCAGGGTGGGTCAGGCCTTACTGGAAGCCATCAACCGTTTCGATTTTTCACAAAACTAAAAAACCCGGCCGCGGGGCCGGGTTTTAATTACTCAAACAGATTATAACATCCTGCTTAGCGCATTAATATCATCTTTTTAAAGCTGTTGTATTTACCGGCGGTCAGACGGTAAATATACATGCCGCTGGCCACGGTTTGCCCGGAGGCATTTCGTCCATCCCAGGTCACCGTATAGGCACCGGCCTCTTGTTCTCCCTTCACCAGTTGACGCACATGCCTGCCGCTGGCGTCAAATATATCCAGGCGCACGGAACTGTTTTGCGGCAGGGCATACTCGATCTTTGTAGAGGGATTGAAAGGATTGGGGTAGTTTTGGGCCAGATGGAATTGCGCCGGCGTCAACAGATCAACCGTGACCACGGAAGATATGTTCATCGCGCCGTTATAGGCCACATCCACCAGCCGGTAAGCATAACGATGTCCATAGCTTACATCCTGATCCAGATAGGTATAATCGGAAGCCCTGTTCACCGTGCCCTGCCCATTCACCTTATCGATCATTTCAAACGGAGCATCATCCATACTGCGTTCGATTTTCCAGAAGGCATTCTCCAGTTCCGATTCCGTGCGCCAGCTTAATTTAACGCCCTTTCCGCTCACAACGGGTTCGGCCTTAAAGGTGCTGAGTTCCACGGGCAGGGAAACATCGTTGGTCTGTCCCTGGATTTCAAAATCCTCCACCATAAAGCCATCCTGATTATAGCCATCGGTATACCCGCGGGCCATCATAAAAACAAAACGGAAAGCAACGGAGCTGTTCCCGGCCAGGAATGAACAGTCATAGGAGGTGGCTTCATTGTCATAATTACCGGACCAGGCATAACCGCCGGGGGTAACGCTGTGGCTCACGGCCGAGGAGGGGCCGCGGTCATACCAGTTTGTGCCGTTGGGGTCGTTGTCGGTTCCCAAACGGCTCCAGGTGGCGCCGTTATCGGTACTGTATTCCATATAGACGCCAAAGGGCGCGTTGCTGCCGGAAGCTTCCATGCTTTTGCGGAAATGAACGGAATAACTGCCCGCCGCAGTAAAATTGAAGTTAGGCGAATAAAGCACCGAAGTGTAGTTCCCCAGATCCACATCCTTGGTCAGCCGGGTTTTCCAAACATTGGTACCGGAGTTAACCGTGGTCAGGGCATTGCCCGGGGCGCCCAGTTCCCACACATCCAGCAAGCCGTTGGTGGAGCGGCTGTCAAAATAGGAGGTGTTGGACTCAAAGTCACCACCGGCGGAAGGCGTGAACGGCGTTCCCAGATTGGGCAGCACATGGATCAGATTGGTTTGCGTATCGGTGGAAGCTCCGCCGTTGATGGTCAGGGAAACCGTATAGGTGCCGGCCGTGCTATAGCTGTGTGTCGGCGATTGCTGGGTGGAGGTGCTTCCGTCGCCAAAATCCCAGCTCCAGGAAGTCGCTTTGACGGAACCGTCAAAAAATTTCACCGTCTGCCCGATGTAGGCCACATCGGTATCGACGGAGAAACCGGCGGCGGCGGTGGCAAACACATCCGAGGAATAGAGACCACGGCCGTAGGTGGCGGCAATAATCAGATTATCGGAAGAACGCATTTTAAGCATGTCGGTACGCACATTGGCCTGGCCGGTGTTGGCCGGCACCCAGCGGGTATCGGCTCCGTTTATATAGTCCGTGGACCAGATGCCCATCTCCGTGGCCAGCAGCACCTGCTTACTGTTATCGGGATTGATCAACGCCCAGCGTACCGGCATATCGGGCAGATCGCCTTCGCAATCGGTCCAGGTCGTTCCGCCATCGGTGGTTTCCCAGACACTGGAAACACCAAAGTTACTGTAGATGGCCAGCATATGATTTTCACTTGCGGGATCAATGGCGATACAATTCACCCAGGAGGCCGGCATTCCCGCGCCGCTGTTTAAAACCGTCGCCGTTGGTGAATTGGTATGGGCATTGTCGGCGCGGATAACCTTACCGTTATTGGAACCAAAGAAAACCCGGTTGGCGGTAAAAGGCGAAGCGGTTATGGCGGTTACTTCATCTCCGGCCAAAACCGGCATGGCCACGTTGGTAAAAGTTCCCGTGGTGGTGTGCGGGTCTTCCCAGCGCAGAAAGTGCCCCTTGCCGTTTGAGGAGTAAAACAGATTTTGAGTGTCGTCAAAATCCGAGGGATTAATAAAATAGGCGCCGCTGTCGGTTACCGCCGGCTCCACGTTGGTAAAGCTTCCCCCACCGTCGGTGGAGACGTAAAAACTGTTATAGACATAAGAAGTATATTGGAACAGCGGTTCATCCTGATCGATGTGGGTATAGGCGCCGTCACCACCGGTCGCCTGCGAGGTTGTATTCATACCGCCGGTTGTAAACTTCTGGGTACCGTTATCCTGAGCCCCGGCCAGGAAGTAATTACTACCGGCATCAGGGTGAATGGCGGCGGCATAAAACTGGGTTACATTGTAACCATTGTTCATATTGACAAAGGAAGGGCTGTTGGTATTACCCGAAGAGGTATAGTAAACGCCGCCGTCATTGCCAAAAACAACCTCGGAAGAGGAGCCGGGCTTATACATAACCTGGTGCTGGTCGGCATGCACTTCCGGTATACCGAAGAAAGCGCCATAGGCCCAAATGGATATCTGGGTCCAGTTGGTGGCGGCGTCGGTGGTGCGGAACAGGTCGATACCGCCGGTGATGGCCACATTGGGATCATTGGGATCCACCTGAATGATCAGATCATACCAGGCCTGGCCGCGGGTCATGTCGGTAGAGGGAATGCCGAAATCAGCGTCATTGGGTTCGTTTTTATCCGTCCAGGTGGCTCCCTTGTTATTGGTATAGATCAGACGCTCAAGCACCTGATTGGCTTCAATCAAACCGTAAACCACATTGGCGTCGGATGGGGCGCAGGCCAGTTCCACGCGCCCCACGTTGGCAATGGTACCGTAAGAGGTGGAGTCCACGCTCCAGGTGATACCGTCATCGGACCACAGGATGGAACCGCCGCCATTGCCCCAGGGGTTGTTCATGGTGCCGATCCAGATGCGGTTATCGGCGGCCAGTTCAATATCCGCCGGGGTAAAGGGATGGGTATTGCCGCTGCCATCCACCTTTTGATGATGCGGCAGAACCTGTGTCCAGGTCAATCCGCCATCGGTGGAACGTTGCAGCCCCTGGTTAATATAATTACCCCAGCCCCCCCGGTAATACCGGCCGTCAACGGCGGCATAAACTACGGAAGTACCCGCTTCGTTACGTACCTCGATATCAAGCACATAATCAAAGGCGTTGGTGCTTTGCAATTGTGTCCAGGTGGTGCCGCCGTCGGTGGTTTTCCAGATGCCCTGGCCGCGCGAGGAGCCGGTATAGTAGCCCTCACCGGTTCCCACATAAAAAATTTGTGTGTTGTTGGGATCATATGCGATACTGGTAACGGCGATATCCTGCCAGAAATCATCCACCGCGGTCCAGGTAGAGCTGCTGTTGGTGATATCACTGTTATACCATAAACCGCCGGTTACCCCGCCGGCCCACACTTTATTGGTTGTATTGGGATCCCACATCAGGGCCCGGGTGCGTCCTCCGATATTATCGGGGCCGCGCTCCGTCCAGTTGGCACCGGCGATGGCCGATTTTTTAAAGGAACGTACTTGCCTGCGTTCTTCCAAAACCTTACGGGCCTGTTGCAGACGCTCCGAAGGTACATAACCGAGAGCCGGATCCTTGGTCATCTCAAATTCCTGATCAAACAGATCCCGCAACATCTTTTGCTTATCATTCCCGGAGTTTTTACCAACAGGTGTTATGATACGGGTACCATCACCTGAAAAAAAGTAATATGCGCTAAAGCTCAATGCCAAAACGACGAATAATGTGCCTGAAACACGAACCCAAAGTGATCTCACCGACTACCTCCTGCAATTAAAAAAATATAGCCCTTAAGATAGCCGCTTTTTCTAAAAATCAAAAATACTTTTATCACATATTTTTAATACCGGGCAGATATTTATTATAAAATGTTAAGGCACGGCGCTTCCGGCTCATTATTTTCGAGGAATTTATAGCATGACAGATATCGGAAACTTATTCTGAAAATAAAAAAAGCTTTCATGTAACTCATGAAAGCCTGGTACGAGGAGGGGGACTCGAACCCCCACGCCCTGAGGACACCAGATCCTAAATCTGGCGCGTCTACCAATTCCGCCATCCTCGCAATAAAAAGAAAGTCGATAAATTTATTAACTTTACATCGCCGGTGCAAACTTGTTTCAGGAAAAGAGCACCGGTTTGTACATTTCAAAATTTTCCAGAATTTTTCGCGTGCCTTCGGCCACGCAAAACAGGGCATTCGAAGGCCGGCTGACCGGCAGGTTGACCTTGTTTCTTAAATAGGCGTCCAGGCCATCCAACAATGCGCCTCCGCCGGTGAGGATAATCCCACGGTCAATCACGTCACTGGCCAGCTCCGGCGGCAACTTATCCAGGGTCATCATGATGGCATTGGTGATGGAAGCAAGAACATCCTGAAACACCTCTTCAAAAACATGATTACCCAGCTCCACCTGACGGGGGATGCCGTCATGCACATCCAATCCTTTAATAAGAAAGGGCCTGGATTCACCATTGGCCAAACTGGCGTTTTCTATTTTTATACGCTCGGCGGTACTTTCGCCGATACGCAGATTAAGCTCATATTTGGCAAAGCGGATGATTGATTCATTCATCTCATCGCCGGCCACACGGATGGTGTTATCCACCACCAGGCCGCCATAGTTTATTACGGCGATATCGGTGGTGCCCCCACCAATATCGACGATCATATTGGCATTGGAGCCCAAAACATTCACACCGACTCCAATGGCCGCGGCCATGGGTTCCGAAACCAGAAACACCTTACGCGCCCCGGCCAGTTCGGCGGATTCCACTACGGCGCGTTTCTCCACGCTGGTGACACCGGTGGGCACGCCGATCAAAATACGGTTGATTAAAAAACGCGGGATATTGGATTGTTTGATGAAAGACTTAATCATCTCCTCCCCGGCCACAAAATCGGCAATAACGCCATCGGCCAGGGGACGGATAACCGTTATCCCCTTATGGGTTTTTCCCAGCATCTCCTTGGCCGGATGGCCCACGGCAATTATTTCCTTGCCTTTGCGATAGGCAATCACCGACGGTTCATTGACCACATAGCCTTTATGACCGACATACACCACGGTGTTGGCCGTGCCCAGATCAACGCCAATATCGACAAACAATCGCTTTAAGAAATGAAACATAATAATCCGTTTGTTTTTGGGATTAATCGACATGAAATGTATGAAATAAATATATACAGTACCTAAAATGATTGTTTTTACCGGGCTTCTTATGCGCTAAAACACATTTCCGCTTGATAAAAATAATCCAGGGTAAATTTTGTACAATTATGCGGGTAATACAGTTTTCCCAGGGAATGATGACAATACCGGTCCTGGTAAAAATATCCCCTTTTTCAACTAACCGCTGAACCGGCTTGCGGGACTCCGCTTCCCTACCGCTTTCCCTCACGATTAAAATCAGGGGTTAAGAGAATCCGCTTTCTAACTGCCGGATTTATTAGGAGGACAGACATAAAGACGACAGCAGTTTCCCATAGCCCTGGTCGGCATTTTATAAAAATCCGGTCATTTATATTTAAAACATGCGGCCCAAACGACTACATTAAATGACAGATAACTTTATGTCTCTTCGGAGCGTTGGTGATGGCGGGGTTGATCTTTCACCAATCATAAAATATAAAACAGGGAAGGAATAGAATAGCAGCTTTTAAATAAAAAAAAAGCCCGGCGTGTGCCGGGCTTAGTCATCCTTTTACAAGGTTTTTTTCTCTTCTTCGTCTGCCTCGGCAGCCTTTTCTTCAGAAGCATCGGCGGAAGAGCTTGTACGGGCCACTTCCTCCAGTGTTGTTTTTTCAACACCGTGGGAGCTCATATACTCTTCCCACTCCGCTTTTTCCTTACCCTTAAAGTAAGCGCTTACCGAAAGAACAATGCGATGATTTTCCTTATCGAACTCGATCACCTTGGCCGGTATGGTATCACCTTCCTTATAGACATCCTTGGCGGACTGGCCTTTGGGCAACCCGAGGTGCTGGTTGGGGATAAACCCTTCCACACCCAGCGGCAATATAACCACAACGCCTTTCTCTATAATCTTGGCCACCGTACCCTCGGTTTCACTGCCTTCGGCATATTTTTCTTCGAAGGTTTCCCAGGGATTGTCTTCCACCTGTTTGTGTCCCAGGGCGATACGGCGTTCTTCACGGTTGATTCCCAAAACAACCACATCTATCTCATCGCCTTTTTTAACGATTTCACTGGGGTGGCGCACCTTCTTGGTCCAGGAGAGGTCGGAGATATGTACCAGACCGTCCACGCCCTCTTCCAATTCAACAAAAGCGCCGAATTGGGTCAGATTGCGTACCGTGCCCCGGTGCGTGGTACCCACGGGGAAACGCTCTTCCACCTTTTCCCAGGGATCCGGCTCCAGCTGTTTTAAACCGAGAGAGATTTTCTTGGCTTCGGCTTCGATGTTCAGGATAACGGCATCGATTTCCTGCCCGACGGACAGCAACTGGCTGGGGTGTTTAACATGTTGCGACCAGGACATCTCGGAAATGTGGATCAGGCCTTCAATGCCCTTTTCCAGTTCGATAAATGCGCCGTAGTCCGTAATGCTGACCACCTTGCCCTTGATACGCTGACCAATGGGATATTTTTCCTTGACATTTTCCCAGGGATGCGGCTGAAGCTGCTTGAGGCCCAGGGAAATACGGTTTTTCTGCTCGTTATAGTCCAGAATCATCACTTCCAGTTCCTGATCCAGCTTGACCAGTTCGGAAGGATGATTGACCCGACCCCAACTGAGATCGGTGATGTGCAACAGTCCGTCCACACCGCCCAGGTCGATAAAGACGCCGAAGTCGGTAATATTTTTAACCGTTCCCTTGCGTACCTGTCCTTTTTCCAGCGTGCTGAGGATTTCCTCGCGCTTGCCGGCCACTTCCTTCTCGATAAGAACACGGGAAGAGACAACGATATTTTTACGGGCATGGTTTACTTTTACGATCTTGAACTCACGGGTGCGGCCCAGAAAGGCGTCAAAATCACGGATCGGTTTAACATCAATCTGCGATCCGGGCAGGAAGGCGTCAATACCCATCAGGTTAACGACCATACCACCCTTAATACGGCGGTTGATTACCCCTTCAACAATTTCATCATTTTCATATTTGGAAACCACACGTTCCCAGACACGGAGGAAGTCGGCGCGGCGACGGGAAAGCAGCAGTTCGCCATCCTTGCCTTCCAGACTTTCCAGAAATACTTCGACTTCGTCTCCGATTTTTATTTCATCCGGATTTTTAAATTCTTCCTTGGGGACGATTCCTTCGGATTTAAAACCGATATCCACAATAACATCTTTGGCGGTAATATCCAGAATGCGTCCGTTTACTATGGTCCCTTCCGTGATCGTATTCATGGTACGATCATACAGGGAAGACAACATATTCATCTCATCTTCAGGATATTCTTCTTCTTCCTGAAAATCTTCCAGCTTAATAACGATCTCATCGTCATCGGTCAGGGGAGCGGGTTTGGTCTCCGCCGGTTTTTCTGCAACGGTTTTTGCAGCGGTTTGAGGAGCGTCTTGCTCTTCGGTTAAAGGTTTCTTTTCTTCTGACATGGGTTAAGGTTACTCCTTTAGTGAATAATATGCCCTTGGGCGTTAATAAAAAACAGAACGGTAATATAAAGGATTTATCCGCTAAAAACAACCATATTAGAGAGGGCCGAGCCTGTGGTGTAAGCCATGGGTGAACGGTTGTCGGGGGGCCGAATATATGACAAATGACTTATGACAAATGACAAATGACTTATGACAAATGACAAATGACTTATGACAAATGACAAATGACCCGACGGAGCCAGCTTGCCCCCGCCAAAGGCGGGAGGGCAGGCCCGACGGAGCCGGGCAGGCAAATGACAAATGAAAAATGATAAATGAAATAAAAAATACAAAATAAAAAAAACGGGGGCGGGTTACCGGTGGCAGAGCCTGCGGCATAAGTAACCAGTGACGGCTACCGTCCACAGCTTAGTATGCGGGTCTGTTGTCTTTACAAACCCTCATCGCTCAGGGAGCGGCTTGCCGCAGCTTATAGGAGGTATACAACTCCTCGATGGCGCGGATATCTGCCTTAACCTTCTCCCAGGAAAGTCCCTCGCGCCAATCCTTCATCAGATAGGCCTCCGGCTCGGTCAGGGCCAGGTGCACGATATTGGACAGCGGTATCATATAATATTGATACAGTTGATCGATCTTGGCCAGTTGCACATCGACATTTATGGTGGATTCATTCTGCGGATTGGTATGTACCTGAAACTTGTATTCCAGATGGCCGTGGGCGCGCATAACCTGTATGGCCATGTGCAGGTTCCCGATCCAACTGCCCACATTGTCAAAGTTCAGACCCCGGTTGGCCTTTTTGTTGGTTATGCTCAAACCCGACTGAAAATCAGCCTTCATATTCAGCGCCTTGAGATCGCTGAGCATATAGATATAGATATTTTCCAGATCCTCCATGGCCCAGCGATTTATGGGATAGTCACCTGTGTCCAGACTGCGTTCCGCCCGGCGCGGATAGGTGATCACCGCCTCCCGGCCATTGGTAACGCTCAGGTGATAATCATAGCTGCGCCGGATTTCGGCATAGGCCATCTGAAAATCGGAATCGCTGACGGCCACGTTTTCGGCATGCAGACGGTTGCCGATGGCTATCAACAGTTCCAGCGGGTAGGTCAGCCCCATGGGTTGGGCGGCATAATATATCACCTGCACCTTATGCGGATGGAAGTAGCTTTTGGCATAGACTTCCGCCACCTTTTGTGCCGAGGCTTCCCAGGGGGCATAGTAGTAAAAGGCCACATCCTCCAGCAAGCCTTCTCTTTCCAGAAAGGGACGGGGATTATCGCCGCACAGGGCCACTATGGTCACAAAATCCTCGTCCGGCGGAAAAAATTCATGCTGACCATGAATGATCTTTACCAAATCATCATAGGAAGAGGGAGATTTCAGATACTGGCGAAAGCCCATAATATGATCCATGGACCAGCCTGACATTGAGGAGATTTTTTTTAACACATTTATCCCGTTTATTAACGATACACTTCAATCGTTAAGATTCGCACCGGCTTTAACGGCCGGTCTCTTTTATTTGTCTCCAGGGAAGCGATTTTATCCACCACCTCAATACCTTTGGTCACCTGGCCAAAGGCGGTATACTGGCCGTTCAGCCCCGGATTGTCGGCGTGCATGATAAAAAACTGCGACCCCGCTCCGGCATTGGGATTGGCCGTGCGGGCCGTGGATACGATACCCCGCTTATGGTCAATATCATTAAATTCATTCGGCACATTAACCAGCGGCCCGCCCGTGCCATACTTAGAGGGATCGTCGCCCCTGGTCAGCGGATCACCTCCCTGAATCATAAAGCCCCTGATAACACGGTGAAAAAGCGTGCCGTCATAAAAGCCGCTTTCGGCGCGGGTTATAAAGTTAAAGCACTGTATCGGCGCCTTGCCCGGAAAAAACTTCATTTCTATATCGCCATAATTGGTTTTGATGCGCGCCTTCACTCCATCCATTTTGGCAGCCAGAAACATCAGTTTGTCGTCAGAGGCGCGCATGCGCTCCATCATAACCTTCAGACGCGCGTTTTCCTCCTTCAGCGTTTTATTCTCCTCGCTCACTTTTTGCGTGTCGCACCCGGAACTTATCAGGGTAAACAGCAGGAAGCCAAAGATCATTATCCATTTATTCATCATAGCATACTCCGTATTTCTTTTTTATGCAAAACAGTTAAGCCTTTCACATCCCTTTAGCGGAACAGGCCATTTTACAACAAGGATTTTTTTGATTCAACCATTCTAAACCATAAAACACATTATGTTCCTTCCGCGCGGACTTACCCGGCAAAGAGAAATATCACGAAAATATGACACTCTTTTGCCAAAAATTTATAGATATGAGAAATAAGATCCATGGCCGTCCCGTATTTTCCAGACATGAAAAAAATATCCATGAAACACCTGCTGATGGCGCTGTACAGTTTCAGCGCTGCTGTGCTTACGCTTTTGCTGGCGCTGCGCTTTATACCTTCGGATACCGTCAAGCTTTCCGTGGATGCGCAGCGTTTTGCCCTGATAGAGCTGTTTACATCGGTTAATTGTCCCGGTTGTCCCGCGGCGGAAAAGGTGGTACAACAGATTCGCGATCCCGAGAATCAGGACCACCCGACCTTGTATATATTGGCTTTTCATGTGGATTACCGCAATCTCTCCGGTGCCAGAGACCCCTTCAGTTCAGAAGCCTTCACCCAATATCAGCAATATTACAGCCACGCCCTGCGCCTACGCGGCCTGTTTACCCCGCAGATGGTTATTAACGGTCTTACTTCCTTTGAAGGCAACGATCTGGATATATGCCGGGAGCGGATTGAATCCGTTTTGGAAACAAAGCCAAAGGAAACCATTGACATCCGGGCCACGGCAACCTTTTTTGAGGACAGCGTTGAGATTGCCTATAAGCTGAGCCGTCCCTTGAACAACACGCGATTGAACATTGCCCTGGTACAAAAAAGCGCGCGCATGGATATGCGGGGCGGCGAAAATGCCGGTCTCTTATTTGATTGTTTTAACATTGTACGTTCCTTTGAACACATCAGCGGAAAAGATGTGCGTAAAGGCCGCCACAGGCTTCATCTGCCGCGCGACCTCTCCCCGGAGGATATTGAAATCGTCCTTTATACACAAAACAGCCTTACCTACAGCATCAGCGGCGCCACCCGTATCTGATATTTTTGCAAGTTTTTCCCTAAACGCTTGTCCAATGTCATATCATTCGTTTTTCCGTTCCCGCTTTCGGAACGGTTGCTTCACCCACATAACTGTTGTTATTATAAAGGAGATTTAAATTGAGAACCCGCTTATTCCTGTTCCTGTTTTCGATTGTCCCCCTGTTTCTTGCGGCGCAACCGGCACCCAAAAAACCGGATGTCGGTAAACAAATGACCATACTCATCGAGCGTTTAAAGCCGGATGCCGTACAGACGGAAAAAATAGAGCGCATATTGACCGAGCACCGGGCGCGGTTTGAAGCGCTAATGGGAAACAACGACCTCGACAAACGGCAGCGTTATCGGGCATTGCAAAAAATCCGCCGGAAAAAGGAGGAACAGATGCGTGCTGTTTTAAACGACCCGCAGAAAAAGATATATGATGAAATGATCAGGGAACGTCGGGATCAGCACCCTCAACAACGGCGCGGCAAGGGCATGGGACGCGGAAGACGGCGTTAAGTGCCCTTTTTCCCATAAAAAAACCCTCCTGTTTCAAAAACAGAAGGGTTATATAAATACTTAAACTTAGTTCCGGGTCAGGGCGTCGGTTTCCTTAAAAACATCCAAAACAATGCCCGGCGTTATCAGCTCCGGCAATAGTTGCGGAGCGCTGTTCCTGCCGGGGGGATAATAGACATAAAGGGGAACGCTGTTCCGCCCAAAGGAGGCCAGGGCCCGGGTTATGGCTTCATCCCGGTTGGTCCAGTCGGCCTTAATGGCCACAATGCCCCGCTCGCGAAACACCTTCTGTACCTCTTCGTTGCCGAAGGCTATGCGGTCGTTCACCTGACAACTGAGGCACCAGGCGGCGGTAAAATCCAGAAAAATCTCCCGGCCCTCGGCCCGGTACTGTTTCAGTTTTTGTTCATCGTAACTTTCCCAGGGGATGCCCTTAGCATCGACGGCGGTATCAACCGCACTGCCGGGCGTGGCGGCAAAGGTATCCACGCTGTCGATGGTTAGAAAGAGCGCGCCGGCGGTAATCAACAGGGCGATAAACGAAGAGATGCGCCGGGTCTTGGGCGGCATGGCCAGGTTGCCCCAGCGGCCGTATACCCAGGCAGCCATGGAAGCCAGCAACAGACCGCCCAGGACGATAACCACCATCATGCCGCCGGCCTGCTGGGCCAGCACCCACAACAGCCAAAGAACGGTGGCGGCCAGTAAAAATCCCATAAACTGCTTCATCGATTCCATCCAGCGGCCCGGTTTGGGTACAAACTTTAACAGGCCGGGCATGGAAGCCAGCAACATGTAGGGGAAAGCCATGCCCAGGCCGAGGAAGGTAAAGACCATCATCGAGACCCAGGGGGGTTGGGTAAGGGCAAAGCCCAGGGCCGAGCCCATAAAGGGGGCCGTACAGGGCGTGGCCACCACCGTGGCGGTTACCCCGCTGACAAAGGAACCGCTCCAACCGCTTTTTTTACCCGTCTTCCCCTCGATGGTGGTTAAGGATGTGCCCAGTTCAAACACGCCGAACATACTCAGCGCGAACAGAAAGAGGAAGAACGAGAGAATAATGATGAACAGCGGCGATTGAAGCTGAAAGCCCCAGCCCAGTTGC
>Ga0256832_1001053_pt1 | contig 18478 bp, 11 predicted proteins | sample 134614metaG_FD_190534 | JGI IMG/M metagenome (GOLD analysis project Ga0256832, IMG submission 190534) | Hydrothermal vent microbial communities from Lau Basin, Pacific Ocean - 134-614 | ecosystem: Environmental > Aquatic > Marine > Hydrothermal vents | place: Pacific Ocean: Lau Basin | collected...
CTCTCCTTCATCATAAATATTTATATGATGTACAGATTGAATATGAAGGAGAGGGGGATGGGGGTGAGGTTGTAAAAAAGTGCATTTTGTAATACACACGAGCAACAGTTCAGTATTCAAATACTTTGTACTTTTATACAGTTTTTTCGTTTATGTCAATCAAGGTACTATCGCGTCAGGAACAAAATAAAATGAAAGAACTTAAATTCCATTATAATCGTTAAGATGGTATCTATGAAACCGACATGATTAAAAGAAGCATTAATCCTGCAATGGTAGAATTGTTTTAATCATCTCAAAGGCGCCATTTGATCTTTAAAGACAATAAAAAGCAAATAGATGAATTCTGAATTATGAATACTTATATGAATTATATCGAAATCAATCCAAAAGTAATGCTTGGAAAACCAATTATTAAAGGCACTAGAATTACTGTAGAGTTGATTTTAGAAGAATAAGCAGCCGGGAAGACCACGGATGATTTACTCAATGCATTCCCAAATTTAGATAAAGAAAGTATTTGGGCAGCCCTCTCTTTTGCTGCTGATTCGTTAAGAGGTGAAAGAGTTTACCCTGTTGCGATATGAATTTTGTAGTTGACTAAGGAGTAGATCTACAAATTGTTAAAGCGCTTCGAAAGAAAAGACATGATGTTCTATATATAGCTGAATTAGCATCTGGAATTACAGATGATTTGGTTCTCCAATATGCTAATCAACAAGATCGTATTTTGATAACAAGAGATAAAGATTTTGGGGAGTTGGTTTATTGAGACAAAAATGTTCACTCCGGAATAATTCTGAATAGACTTTATGAATTGGATTCTGATAAAAAGGCAGGAATCGTATCAAAGATTATCGAACAATTCGGTAAAGAATTAATGGGTTCATTTACGGTAATTCACCCGGGAAGAATCAGAATTAGAAAACTATAATAAATCCTCCCTAAATCCATATTCCCGCTCGACTTTGGCGATACGCACCCGGAAAGACCGGTACCATATTTCACGTCCTTTTTGCCGGGCGATTTGGTGCATGTTATTGTTTTTCCACGCTTCGATGGCTTCGAGCGACGCCCAATAGGAGACCGTGATGCCGAGTTCCTGCCGGGCGGATTCGACCCCGAGAAAGCCCTCTTGTTGCCGGGCGAGTTCCATCATTTGCCTGGCCATATCGGCATACCCGTTGTCCCCTTCCGTCCGGATAGAGGTGAATATGACGGCGTAATAGGGTAGAGGATATTTTTTCATTATGATAAGTGGCTTGATTAAGAGGAGTTGGCCTTCCTCACAAAAGTACAAAGAAAAGAGTTTCAGGGGGAGTTGGGGAGATAAAAAAAGCGACACTTTCGTGCCGCTTTGCATGTTTTCACAACAGAAATAAATCCTTATTGTGATTTGCTTTCAATTGTACTGCAAAGATATGATTTATTGGGAATTAGTGCCTGTCTTTTCGATATTTTGTCGTATTTTAGCGATTGAACGAGAATCACTAAAGCGTATTATAATGAAACGAGTATTAGGATTGGACTTGGGAACCACCTCCATCGGATGGGCATTGGTCGAAGAAGGGACGGAGGAGGCGCCCTCTACTATCATCAAGCTCGGGGTAAGGGTGGTGCCTCTCACCACCGATGAAAAGCAAGATTTCGAAAGGGGAAAGCCTCAATCCAAAAATGCCACGCGCATGCTAAAACGCGGGGCGCGAAGGAATTTGTTCAGATATAAATTGAGAAGGGAACATCTGAAGGAGCAATTGAAGGAAATTCGTTTTTCCTCTACATACGAAGATAAGTCGGAGGAAATACGATATTTTCAAACCCATGATTTATCGACTCGTTTGCGGCATACGGTTGGGCTTATCCGTCGGGCTTTTGGGGTAAAGAATCAGGATAGTGGAAATTCGCCCTTGCGAATTCATTTTATAAAATAGATCAAAAGCATTATGCCTGAAAACTGTTTCCTGAGCACTTTGTTTTTCGCACAATGAGGAATCACTGTGATTCATCCCTGCAAAAAAACTTGAAGCAGGAATAGCTCATAGATGTGCAACACACAGTGTTTTGCAGGTCCTATTGGCTGCCCATAGGGTAGTTAATGAATGAAAACCTGTAGCATTTGAGTAATAAAGAGTCAGAGGCGATAAGCGAGGTTATATTAATCTAATTTTGTTCTTGTACTACTAAAAAGGAATAGCTGATTACGGGGTAAATATATGGCAGCTTTGGTAATTTTGGAGGTGATGTATTGAGGGAATTCATTCTTTTTCTCTTCTGCCTATTCTCTATCATTGGAGGAGGTGCCTATCTAACGAGTTTGAGGTGCCAATTGATACCAACCGGTTAAGACCTCCATGGTGTCAACCCCATCGGCATAATCCGACAATCCGGGGTGCTGAGACTCTCCGAAAGCCACTTGACTTCCTATTGATGCGCCTATATCTGATATAGGTGTAGACAAAACGACCACTTGGATTTTATCCTTCCATAGGTCGAGGAACAGAGGCCAATCCTCTTCCGAAGAATAATAGCTATAATTCAGAGATGCAATCCGGGAGGCGATATGGTCATCTCGTTTTAAAATGATACTGCTCCCACTGTGGTGCTCGATTTTGTTTAGCAGATAAAGGGCCAGGTTGTAGTCATAATTATTGCGATACTTGTGGTGTTCATTGATGTCTGCAAAATGCCGGTCAAACACGCTGAGGAGCATACTTAAGTCATATTCCCCGGGAAGAAGCAGATGAGAAACGCTGCGGCACCCCAATCCGAAATAATCAAATACATCGTGTCCCAAACCGATCAATTGGTCTTCTGTCTCGTTTCCGCGAAGGAAGGCCACGCTGTTTCGATTGTGCCGGATGATGTTGGGGTAATCCTTAAAATAGTATTCAAAATGCATGGCGGTATTGTCACTTCCGGTGGCGATGATCGCATCAAATCCCCGCAGGCGATCAACAAACCGGGTGGTGGGAAGCAGCGAACTATCAACCATTTCATACATCGCATTAACAAAAAATGGGAGGAGCACTTTATCTTTAGAGGACAACTTAATCTGAGTATCATATCCTGCCATGAAAGCGACGATCCAATCGTGCATGCCGACCAAAGGAATGTTGCCGGCCATGACCAAACCGATATCGAGGGGGCCTTTATCTCTTATTGGATACCGGGAAACCCATGATTCTAGTAAGGTCCTGTCGAGAAAATATCGAGCGATATTCTCTATGCTTTTTTTGATGTTTGACGGGGTAAACCATGGATTTTGAGTCCAAGCACGTTGGATAGGTGTTTGGATAGAGGGGGCGCCGGAGAGCATAAACGCTCCGAGACGGGCCAATGCGTCAATTCTTTTGTCGATCATATGAAAAATTAAGCTTTCGGCAAAGGTACGTTCTAATATCGAGTCCGGTCTGAATCGGGTGATTTTTGTCACAACCTGGGCTCCCTGTCCTTATTTTCTTATGCAACTGCCCGGCTTGGAGATTTGGATTGAAGTGGGTAAACATTTTATGAAAGGGTGGGTTTTAGATGGGATACAAATGCTGTTCTTCTCTTTTATAGTGTCTGCCAGAAAACTATCAGATTTTATGAAATGAGGGATTTAGGATGAGCTTATTCATTTTTCTCAACGCACTGGTATATCAGTGCGTTGAGAAAAATAAAAAGATCGCCAAAAGATACATTTCTAATTTTGAAGAGTTTTCTTGCATACACTATCTAAAAACCCTCAAGTTGAAACATCAAAAGACAATAGGATTAGTACTCGCCGGCGGAGCATCGCGCGGAATCATTCACTTAGGAGCACTTAAGGCCCTTGAAGAATTAGGGGTAGCTTTTGATAGGGTGTCGGGGACCAGTGCGGGCTCTATTGTCGGAGCCCTCTATTTGTCCGGTCACAGCCCGGACGATATGTTTGATATCATTTCAGGCAGCGGAATACGCAATCTAATCACGCCCACCTTCAAGAGCAAGGGGATACTCAAGCACGAGTTTTTGAGGAAGTTGCTCAAGAAGTACGCATTGCCGACCTTCGAAGCATTGAGTTTGCCGCTTTATGTCCCAGCGGTCAATCTCAAGACGGCGGAAGTAGATGTATTTTCTGCCGGCCCTTTGCACGAAGCGGTGATCGCTTCTTCTTCCATTCCGATGTTGTTTACCCCGAAGCAAATTAATGGCACCGATTACGTCGATGGAGGTTTGCGAATGAACCTGCCCGTGCGTCCCATACGCGACAAGGTGGATGTGGTTATCGCTATTAATCTCATGCCGCTCACTCCTGTCAAAAAGCCTTTGAGCAATGTATTCGAGGTTGGAGCCCGTGTATTTGACATTGCGGTGGTCAACAATATCCTTATTGATAAGCAAATGTCCGACATTGTAATCGAAGCGCCCTCTTTTGCATCGTTTAATAAATTCACTTTCCAACGAATGGAGCAGCGATTTGAAGCGGGATATGAGGCGGTAATGGCTCAAAGAGAAGAACTCCTCAAAGTTCTTGCCGGTGCATTGCCCGCGTAAAATCGGATGTAATAACTTCTGATACTAAGTGTTTTGAGAATATTTCTTTTCCGGTATGAAATGGTGGGCTATCCGGATAAAAGACGAATTAGTTTGCCTTTATTATTGCGTAGATTTGGACTACATGTTACTTCCAAAGCAACTGACTGGAGTTTGTTTTGGTGAGTAGAAATCTCGGCCCGGACTCGAGCGCGGTTCAAACGCAGTGCCGGATCAGGTATTTTATTTCCGTGTTCCACCATTTCATACCTCATCAAAAAAAGAGAATGAAATAGCGTCCATGTACTAACAGATATGCCCTGATTAAATCTCTGTCATGAATTGGTCATGCGGCTCCATCCCCAGCGAATTCCTATGAGGATTCCGAAGAAGATGAGGAGGACGTATTGGAAGGGCATGTACGTGAACACCAAAAGTCGCGTGCGGTCAAATATCCACATGAGCATGAGTACCGCAGCAATCATGACAAATAAGCCGGACAGCCGGTCAAAGCCCGGAATATACTCGAAAGGGACATTGCGTCGAATGAGCCACAAAGTGAGTATCATGGACAGGACAGGCAAAATCTGAGTGTAAAGATTGGTGTCTAAGATGCTCCTTCGCTCGAATAAGAAGAGATAGGCTGTCAGATAGATGGCAAATATCGCCGGGATGACGGCGAGATAGACCAATACGGAGTAGAGATGCTTCCACGGCGACAAATGGCCCTCTCCTTTGCCCAACCACCCCGCTAACAATGCGGACAGCGGAACTGCGAGGAAAAAGAAAAGGACAATGACGGGGTTGTTGTCCAGTAACTGAAAGAAAGTCCTAAGCGTCATGGGGTTATTTTTTTGACAAAGTAAAGAAACTTTGCCGATTGTCGGGGTAATATCATTAAACAAATGAAAATAATTGTGTGTTTTGTATATAAAAAATGGGTGGTCAAGATTTGGGAATAATTTTATAACAATGACAAATCACGTAAATTAAATATTATAATATTCTATAATATGAATAAAAAGTTATACCTTTGCCTTTCAAAAATGATCGGGCCCGGAGGATGGGGTAGGCTCTCCGTAGGAGAACCGGATGCGTGCTTACCATACAGCAAAGGCCTATATTGAATGGTTCGTATTATTTGAAGTGATATAAAGGAAAGAAGCAATGTTACAACAGAAGTTATCTCAAAAGATGGTGCATAAGCTGTCTCCACAGCAGATACAGCTTATCAAATTATTGCAGGTACCTACAGCACAGTTGGACCTGAGGATCCAGGAGGAATTGGAAAGTAATCCTGCGCTTGAGATTGCTGAATCCGGACAAGAAGAGCCGGAAGAGAGCTTTGAGAGGGTCGAAGAGGCCCCCGTGCCGGAGACGGAGGAGCCCGAGTATGCCAAGGAGGAGTTTGATGTGGATGAGTATGTTCAGGATTATATAGAGGACGATCCGGGTAGTTATCAGATGCGCATAGAAGAGGCCTCTTTAGAAGACGAAAACCGGACGATGCCGATCAAGGTGGAGATGACATTTTACGATTATTTGATGCAACAGTTGGGGATGCTGGATCTCAAGGACCCCAGGAAGATTAAAATCGCCGAGCAAATTATCGGCAGCATCGATGAGGATGGATATTTGAGGAGGGATCCGGAGGCGATTGTAGACGATTTGGCCTTTTCGATGGGGATTACCGCCACGGAAGAAGAAGTAGCTGATCTTTTGGAGCGAATAAGGAGATTTGACCCGCCGGGTGTGGCATCGAAAGACTTAAGAGATTGTCTACTACTCCAGCTCGAGGACAGAATAAAGAATAAAGAAGAAGCAGACGAGGCTTTGCTGGTCGCTCACAAGTTGATTGACCGTTATTTTGATGCGTTTTCGAAGAAGCATTTTGATAAGTTGAAACGTCAGCTCAATCTCACCGATGACGAATTGCGCGCCGCCATACAAGAGATATTAAAATTGAACCCCAAACCAGCGAGTGGATTCCTCAAGAGCAGTACCTCTTCTTCGGCCAATATGTATATCATTCCGGACTTTATCATCACCAATCGGGAAGGAAATCTTGAACTCACCCTCAACAACAAGAATGCTCCGGAACTTCGCATAAACGACAAGTATAAAAACATCGTCAACAATTATAACGATAAGAAGAAAAGCGGAAAGCCTTCGAAGAAGGATCAGGAGGCGTTGATGTTTGTCAAGACCAAGATTGATTCAGCCAAATGGTTTATCGATGCGATCAAACAACGACAACAGACATTGTACCGGACGATGTATGCCATATTGCAAAATCAAAAGGAGTATTTTCTCACCGGGGATGAAAGTAAGATTAAACCCATGATTTTGAAGGATATTGCAGAGTTGACCGGATTGGATGTTTCGACGATATCAAGAGTGGCCAACAGTAAGTACGTACAGACCGAATTCGGCACAAAGTTGCTCAAGGACTTTTTCTCAGAGTCGGTTATCAAAGAGGATGGCGAAGAGGTCTCTACATTAGAGGTGAAAAAAGCCTTGACCAATATCATCGCCAATGAAGACAAGCGAAAACCCCTGTCTGATGAAAAACTAAAAGAAGAGTTGCTCAAGAAGGGGTACAATATTGCGAGAAGAACCATTGCCAAGTACCGGGAATCTCTCAATATCCCCGTGGCGAGATTGCGCCGGGAGATATAAAAGAGCAGAACTTGGTTGATTGTTACATCAATCAAGTAGAATTATCAGGTAACATATTACGGCGTATGTATTACCAAGTGCACCAATATATCATTAAGGCAAAGTGATAATTCGAAGGATAGTGCCTGTATTTTCATCAACAAAAGATTAGGCCGTTCGAGTTGTGCTTTGTCATGATTAGATTGTCAGATATCATCAGTGTCTTCTGTATCTGGATTTCGTTTTAGTACTCAACTTTGCTAGTGTTAATGCCTGGGAAATTTGCCTCTTTCTGACGTAAATCACACTCGAATCTAACCTAAACCGACATTTAAACCTTGTTAGAGCACCAAGTCTTAATTTTGTCTGTCTCTAATAAGCGCATTCCGATGGACAAGTAGAAGTTATCTTGCTATACAGGACAATATACCACTTAGTTACTTTTTGGGGCAATGCAAAAATATGAGGTTTTTCCTTCTATAAAGTCTGTTGCGAATACAAACGCTTTGGAGTCTGTGCAGAGATGTGCAATTTTAAAATTCACACGTGTATTTCTATAGGTGCATAATTAAAAAGAATGTATTTTTGCTGCATCTTTTTTGAGTTGGTTTATCTTATGCTATCGTTTTTCGAAGAACGGTTGTTTCAGAGAAGGGCGCAATACAAAGGGATGGTGTCAGATTGTAATTGGTGAGCTTGTTTTTGCCGTCTTTTCTACGTCATTTTGAAGTATAAATTCCATCAAGATTTAAGTTATGAAAGGAGAAAGCATCTTTTTGAAATGCGCCGCTATTCTTTTGTTTTTGTTTGTCCATATCTACGCAAGTGGGCAAGTAGAGGCCAAATACCATGCTGAAGGAAAGCCGTTTTGGGTACAGCTCTTGTACAGTGACCATCCCAATCCGGATGAAGTTATTCGCGCTTATGAGAATTACTTCAAGGACCATCCCTTTGTTAAGAATTCTGATACCCAATACTACAAAAGGTGGTTGCGTCGCTTTGGAAGGGTGCTTATAGCCGAAGATGCCACTACCGAAGAGAGAAAGAGGTTAAAACGGGAGCAGAACCGATTTCTACGTCGTAAAAAAGCTATAGAACAACGCTCGCCCGGAAGCCAATGGGAAAGTATTGGTCCCATTGACTGGGACCACGATGCCGCAGACCGGTCTTATGCTCCCGGAGCCTGCCATGTTTATACCGTCGAGCAATCCCCGACCAATAGCGATGTGCTCTATGCAGGTACAGCTACCGCCGGAGTTTGGAAATCTGTGGATAGAGGGTTGAATTGGACCTCTGCATCCAAGGACTACATAACCGGTGATGTCACAAGTATAGAGATTGCCATCAACGATGAAAATACGGTTTACGCCGAAATGAGTGGAGGAATTTGGAAAACTACAGATGGAGGTAATACATGGAATGAAACAGGAGATGCAGCTTTTCAAAATATCAATCGCGACATAAAAGATATTGTCAGTCATCCCACCCAGTCAGACATTCTCTTTGTTGCTACTAATAAGGGATTGTATAAAACGACCAACGGGGGGACACCTGGGATGAAAAGATGACCGGCAATATAATGGAGGTCGAAATTCACCCGACGAGTCCGGATACGATGTATTGTACCCTTCTTAAGAATTTTCATACTGAATTTTTCCGGTCAACGGATCAAGGTGAATCCTGGGAAGCAAAAATGGACGGCTGGCCCGGAATTGATTCTTATGCTCAATCCATTTTTCCCGCATTGCACAAAGAGGGTGCGACCAATGATTACATCCTTTTTGATGATAATCCGGAACTTGGGTCCGGTGACAACAGGGATTTTACGATTGAAATGCGACTAAAGTGCTCGCCTTATTCTTCGGACCCATCGATTTTTTCAAACAAGAATTGGTCAACCGGCTCCAATAAGGGATTTATCATTTCTGCCAATCCAAACTTAGACAAGTGGCAGTTTAATATGGGGGATGGCAGCAATAGGATTGACCTTACCGGAGGTGTAGTAGGTGATAACTTATGGCACCATATCGCTGTAGTATATGATTCGAGCGGAACGAAAAAGGTTTATCAAGATGGATTATTGACGGACAGTACCACGACAGTTTTGACAGGAGATGTGACTACCGGATTGGATCTCGCTTTGGGACAAGATGGGACACTGGGATATGGTGCGGGAATCCAGTTGGAAGTCAGTGATATTAGAATATGGGATACCACGTTGACTGCCGAGGTAATTAAAGATTGGCGATGTATGCGAGTGGACAATACGCATCCACAATTTAGCTCATTGATTCATTATTGGAAAGTGGATGAAGGCAATGGGACAACCCTCAATAATGATGTCTCTACCAATGATGGAACGGTCGTCAATCATTCCGATTGGACCGTCGATAACGAAATGCTGTGTGTGGAATTAAATCTGTCATCCGGTGAGGAGCAGAAAAGAACAGAATTGGCTGTAAGTGACGATAAACCTAACAGTGTTTATGCTTTAGCAACTGGTTCGGTTAACGGCGGGAGTGGATTGTTCGGGGTATATGTAAGTACGGACATGGGTGAAACATGGACCTTTAACTGTTGTGGTCCCCAGCCGGGAGGCCCTCCCGCAGATACGAATAAAAACCTGATGGGGTGGAATAAGTTGGGGCTCGATGATGGAGGACAGTATTACTATGATCTGGCATTTGAAGTTTCGCCAAACAATGCGGATTCTGTGTTTGTGGCAGGAGTCAATCTGTGGATATCAGACGATGGTGGTTCGGATTTTGTATGCCCTGCCTCTTGGAATGATCCCGAATTGCCGGGCTATATCCATGCGGATATCCACGACATTCACTATTACAAGAACACGAAAGAAATATGGATTGCCGGAGATGGGGGGATATTTTATTCCAACGACGGTGGCGCTACTTTTCAACGTAGAGTATTTGGAATTAGCGGTTCTGACTTTTGGGGGTTTGGCGCCGGATATTGGGAGGGGGAAGTCATGTTGGGCGGTTGCTACCACAATGGCACTTTGCTCAAAGACAATGACATATATGTCAATGGATGGCTATGTACGGATGGGGGAGATGGTACGAGAGGGCATGTGAGTGAAGGCCGAGAACGACAAGTGTATACTGATTTTAATATTAAGATGCTTTCCGGAGACCGTACAGTTCATAATGCAACCAGAGGATTCAACAAAAAACCTAACGCCAGCTATACTATTGGAAAGACCTTTCGATTGTTGTTTCATCCCAGATATTACGATACGTGGTATACCGGAGTAGATACCGTGTTGTATCGAACGGAGAATAATGGTTACTCTTTCAAGGAGGTACATAATTTTGGAGAGGACGTTGTCGCATCAGCCATTTCTTTTTCTAATCCTGACTATTTGTATGTGACTACCTTTCCGAGTTGGTATGCGGAAAAGCATATCTACAAATCTGAAGATGCCGGACTCACATGGACCGATATTACACCTCCTTCGAGTGTCATCAGCCAGACTCGATGGATACCCTATGACATAGATGTCGATCCGGAAGATCCGCAAAAAATCTGGATCGTGAGGACTTCTATGTATTCTTCTAATCTCGATGGCAACTTGGTGTACTACAGTAGCGATGGCGGGGCTACCTGGCAAAACAAAACGACTTCATCGCTCAACGGAGAGGCTCCCACAAGGATTAGAATCCAAAGAGGTACGGATGGGGGTGTATATATCGCAACCAGGCGTGCCGTGTATTACCGCAATAACACAACGAATGATTGGGTCCTGTTTTCCAATAGCTTGCCTGCCTCTGCTGCCTGTACCAACCTGGTGCCGTATTATCGCAAACAAAAGCTGAGAAATGCTACCAATCAGTCGGTATGGGAAGTGGATTTTTATGAAAACTCTAAGCCGATTGCAATGCCAAGTGTAGATAAATACCAATCCATATGCGTTAGAGATACTTTTTATTTTATCGACCATTCCGTCGTCAGTGACCAATCCGTTACATGGCAATGGACCTTTGAAGGAGGCACCCCCCACACTTCCAATATCCGGAAGCCAAAGGTGATTTATGAGAGTCCCGGCAAATATGATGTTACATTAATCGTTACAGATGATTATGGTACAGACACCGTTACCATACAGGATATGATTGAGGTCGGTACCGGCTGCACAGTGGATAAATTTCCGGGCAATGCACTTACTTGCAACGGCAATCCGGATCATGTTATAATTCCTGATTTTAATGTTACCACCAATCACTTTACCGTCACTGCTTGGGTAAAACCCGATGGAATTCAAAGTGACTATACCGGAATATTTATGAATGACGGAAGTCCCGGAGGATTTAATTTTAGAGGAGGTAATAATACGCTGGGGTATCATTGGCCGGGAGGCGCATGGTGGTGGAATAGCGGTTTGATAGTGCCTGCAGGCAAATGGTCCCATGTGGCCATGGTAGTCCGCCCTACCGGTATGACCCTTTATGTCAACGGAGTTGCTGCTACACATTCAGCTAATCTTCAAGTCTTACATCTTACTCAGTCAAGAATAGGGTCTTTTTTTGGGTGGAGTGGAAGAAATTTCTCAGGACAGATAGATGAAGTTTCGATATGGAATAAAGCCCTCACTACGGATGAAATAAGACTCAACAGACACTTGACTAAGAATCCAGCTGACGACCCCGATTTGATAGCTTACTATCAATTGAACTCCAATGGTCAGCAAGGAGCTATCGATAAAACAGGCAATTTTCATGGAAAATTAAACGGCAATGCTTCTATGGAAACCTCTTCTGCACCCATTGGATATGGGGCCAGTCAGGAACTCAATATCACCTCAGGTGGTCCTGCCGACTTTGATCAAGTAGGTCTGAAAATAGGGTTTCCGTCAAGTGGTACCCACCCCAATGGAGAAGTAGTTGTATCCAGATTGGAAATAACTCCCAATGTAAATCCTGATAGCACTAAAGTCTTAATACCCCAAGGATATTGGATAATGAATAACTATGGCGCCAATGATGTTTTCAGTGGCTTGGATAGCATCGTGGCTTATGACTTTTTCATGTCCAATGAAATGACCCAAAGTATGGACGACAAGTATAAAATCTATCAAAGGGATGAAAACGAATTTTTAAACAATTGGGTTTTGAGAGGAGATCAAAATATAAGCGGTAAACCAGGGGTCAATGGCGCCATCCGCTTTAAAGCGGTTAGTTCTATCGTCAAAGACGGGCAGCTAAGTATTGTGCGGGCGCATTTTCCTGATGACAGCACCGCAGTTACCATCTCTACCCTTTCTGCCAATAATTCGCTGGTCGTAGAAGGAGGCCACTCCATAGCCCTCAACTTGTTGGGTGAGAATCAAGGGTTGAAGCTGCCTTTGCTCACTACACCGGATATGCAAGCGCTTAAAACACCCCCCCAAGGATTGATGGTTTATAATATGGATATCGATTCATTATGCTATTTCGATGGTTCCGGATGGTTAAAGGTCGATTCCGATATAGAGATAGAGCTCAACGAGAATAATCCTCCTTCTTCACCGACCCTAAGTTTGGGGAGTACCCCGGAGCTGTCTGCCATACTGTCTCTTAAGAATAATGAAGGCGGCATTTTGCCAAGTATTCATTCGGATATAGAACTGAAATCCATTACGTATCCTATGCAAGGGATGCTTGTATACAGGTCCGATATAAATAAGATTTGTTTTTACAATGGGACTCAATGGACACCGGTGAATGCCTTGCCAACGAGTATCCAGGTAGGCGCCGGATTGCCCACTTATCAACATGAAGGAGTCTATATCGGCCAGGGACAGAAAGACCCCAATACTGTGCTTCATGTCAGCTATCCAAATAGAGCCATGAAATTGCCGGTTCAGAACTATAAAAACATCCCTTCACCGGCTAAAGGACTCCTTATCTATGATATGGATTCCCGCAGTCTGATGCTGTTTGACGGTAAGTTTTGGAACCGTATGAAATATTAGAACCGGAATGATTAGAACGGGTTGAACTGATATGTAAATAACGCAACCTCAGATTGGGATGAATCGCCTAAAGATTCACTTCTAATCTTGAGAAGGTTTCATGCATACATTATATGTCCTTCCCATAACTGTATTCCCGGTAGCATCTCTTTCTTGTGTATTTTAAGGTTCTATCTCCTAAAATACTGTTAGGCTAACAAAATTAGGATTATCTTTGCGATAGACTCAATCAAGGTATAGTTCAATCCAATATAAGGATCCTCCTGTTGTCCTTTTTTTATAATTATGGAAGGGAGAAAGACTGTATAACAAAGGCTCGATATTCAACCATTTCATATCAGATAAACGATGAATAGAAAAACGATAATAATAAGCATGTTATTTGTAGTCGCTACTTGTACCAATGCTCAGGAGGTGACCATTCCGGCAGGAGGAGAAGCTTCGGGAAGTGGTGGTATGGTTAGCTATACCGTGGGGCAAGTATTTTATAATGTACAGATGGGGACGGATGGCAAAAGTACTATACAAGGCGTCCAGCAACCCTATGAAATATCGGTGGTAACCGGTGTGGAGGAAGCCAAAGGCATTCATCTCGATGCGCGGGTATTTCCCAATCCGACCGCTGATTATCTGACCATACGATTGGATGCCAAAACACCACTTGACATCCGGAATTTGAGGTTCCTGGTCGTTGATATCAATGGGAGACTTCTGCAAACTGTTGAGGCGAAGGGAAGGGAGACGAGGATGGAAATGACTAACTTGGTGGGCGGAACATACTATGTGAAAGTATTGGAGAAAAACAACGAATTGAAAGTGTTTAAAATGGTAAAATCGGAAAACAAATGAAGATCATTTACACAGCTTTGCTTGCCATACTGCTTTGTAGGATGATACAGGCACAAGCTCCGGATAAAATGAGTTACCAGGCAGTAGTGAGAGACGTTAGCAACCATTTGGTGGTTAATCATACGGTAGGCATGCAAATCAGCATTTTGAAAACCTCGGCATCAGGTCCGGCGGTCTATGTAGAAACACAAACACCGAGTACCAATGCCAACGGGTTGGTTAGCCTTGAAATCGGAAAGGGAGTGGTGGTAAGCGGAGATTTTGCATCTATTGATTGGGCGAACGGTCCCTATTTCATAAAAACAGAAACCGACCCGGTCGGGGGCACCAACTACACCATAACCGGCACGAGCCAATTGATGAGTGTTCCTTATGCATTGCACGCCAAAACAGCACAAAACGCACTGGTCTATACTGCTGAACAAATTACTTCTCTCATGCCCACAGAGGGCACTGTTGTTTTTAATAGTACGGAGCATCTATACCAAATTTACCAAGGAGGAGCATGGCATTCCTTTAAGACTGATTGCTGGCCCGAACCCACCTCAGCCGATGCCGGAGCCGGTCAAACGCTTACGGATGGCTCCACTGTCGTCACGCTTGCAGCCAATACGCCTGCATGGCAACACGGCACGGGTAGATGGAGTATATTGAGTGGTGCCGGTGGTCGATTGGCCGATGATACCGACCCCCAAACCACGTTTTCGGGGTTGCCTTGTACGGCTTACACCTTGCTATGGACTATTTCGACAAGTTGTAGCAGCTCGTCTGACACGGTGAATATCGCGTTTAGTCAAACGCCTTCCATTGCCGATGCAGGAGCAGACCAAACCCTTGGGGATGGAACAACTACCGCCACCCTTTCGGCCAATACTCCAGCTGTAAGTCACGGCAAAGGCAGTTGGACTATTGTCCAGGGGGAGGGTGGTCGATTGGCCGATGATACCGACCCTCATACCGCATTTACCGGAAAACTGCATACGGTCTATATCCTGCGCTGGACCATATCCACTCCTTGCAGCAACAGTACGGATGATGTTACCATTCGCTTTAATCAAGACGGTGCCGGAAGTCCGGTTTCCGACTACGATGGCAATGTGTACAAGACGACCTATATAGGCGATCAATTATGGATGACAGAAAACCTAAAAACAACCCATCAGGCAGATGGTACCGCTATCCCGGCTATTGAGGATATTAATTCTAACGGCACGACGGATGACGAATGGGAATCCCTTGGCGATAACAATACCGACAAAGCGTATTGTAACAGTGCTTCCGGTTTTTTTTACACTTATGCGGCTGCTAAGGATGCCTGCCCCACGGGTTGGCACCTGCCCACCGATGCGGATTGGACGGAGTTAGAGCGCTATATTGCTGCCGGGGGACATTCCGGGCAAGAGGGTACCGCATTAAAGTCCACCTCTTATTGGGAGGAAGATGGCAACGGAACAGACGATTACGGTTTTACTGCTTATCCGGTTGGAAGCCGGTATGACGGCACAGGGACAATTGATGGTGAGGGTTACAACGGCAACTGGTGGAGCAGTACGGAGACCAGCGATAAGAATGCGTATTTTCGCTTTCTGCACTACAACCACCCCTACCTGTATCGCTTCAGCTTCCATAAGTCAAATGGCTTCAACGTTCGTTGTATAAAGGATCGTTAAATCGTATGTATTATTGGGAATGGGTGGGGTTTCCACTTGATTTTTGTTGAAATTACCAAGGATGAAAAGAAATACCTTCGTGTCAAAATTTGAAAGGCTATCCACTATCGGCCTATTTGCCGGATTTGTATTTTTTCTATTTGTGGGGCACACGACAAGGGATAGCCCTGCAAATGCTTTTCAACGCGATACAAAGGATCCGGCCGGCGTCCTCGACAATTCAATCATGGGGGGGGCGGACAATCCGTATATGATGCCTTACTATACCGGGAGGGTGTTGCCTTCTCCACAAAAGGCAGAGTATAAGGACAAATACCTCTCACTGTCTAAGACTGCCATTGTTTTGAATGGCATCCATAGCAATGACCCCCGGCTCAAATATTTGCTCCAAAGAATTGCCCTCTATGGGGGGAAGTATGAAATCGTAAAGTTGGGGGGCACAGCACACACCTGTGTGATCACCATTAATGATGCCGCATTGGCCCCCCCGAAAAATCCACAGGGATACATCATTCAGTCGAACGGGAAAAATATCTCTCTCAAAGCAAGTGATTTTCAAGGTTTGCTTTGGGCCATTAGTTCGCTGAATCAAATGATTTTTGTAATGGATGGGGAACCGGTCGTCCGCTCACTCGATGTCATCGACTGGCCGGAGTCGCTACACCGCGGGTTTCTCGCTCAAGCAGAGATCAGTAAAGACCCTGAGGTGATAGCCCATTTCATGGTTGCTTATAAATGGAATTGGGTGGACTTTAGAGGTCAAATTGCGGGAGACAAAAAACATTATAACGACTGGCGTTTGCCCAGAAGCAGTATTTTCCTGAACAGAGTAAAAGAGATAGGGGAGAGATTGACCCCGCTGGGTTTCATGTGGTATGCAGGTGCGCGCTTTTTGGGGTATGATCAGATCCCGCAGATCAATTGCAGTAGTGAAGCGGATTTTGATATCATCTACAACAATTTTGCCTTGCCTATTGCCAAAGCGGGAGGTCATCTCTCGGTCCAGTTTGATGATACGCGTTTTCCGGTACATCCTGACGACTTGCATAAGTTTGGGTCGGCCGCCAAAGCAGATTACTACTTGCTAACCAAACTCTATGAAAAACTGAGCAGTGATTACCCTGAGATCAGGATTGCTTTCACCCCCCCGTTTTATTGGGGGCCGGTCTCCCCCAGCCATTATCCCGAATCGAGGGACGACTACCTGAATATGACCGGCAAGCTTCCAGTTGCGATTGATGTTTATTGGACGGGACCGAGAGTGCGAAGCGACATTGTCACAAAAGCAGACGTGCGATGGGAAATAGATCGGATAAATCGCAAGCCGTTGATATTTCAAAATGCGATTGGAACCCCTCATGATTTCGATTACCATTATATGACAGACCCGCTGTACAGTTTGAAGAATTGGTACTACAAAGGGTACTTAAAAGACATCAAAGCGTATTTGCTCAACGGTGGCGATTTTAACAAAAGCGGGGCGTTGGTAAGTATTGCTGAGTGGGTATGGAATCCCAAAAAATTTGAACCTGAGGCAATCATTAAAGATGCCGTCATGAAGTTGGTGGGCCCCGAAGCCTATCCGGTATTGAAGAACATGAACAGCGAATTGTCCCGGTTTGATACCTATTTGCCGTATGTGACCTTTAGGGCGATCAGAAATGCATCTGCACTAAATGACGCTTTGAATAATCTGGAAAGCTTAAACGAGTCATTAAAAAAAATCAACTACAAAAGTATCGAATTTTGGACTGCGGCCGACCGCTCTCACTTGCAACGCGTAAGGCGTTTTGTCAACAAAGTGAATGGTGCGAGTCAAGACCCTATCGTTCGACGCATTATCGGAAGAAAGGATGCGTCGGTAACCATGTATTTTGCGGTAAAGGATGGCGCGTTTGATCCCGATGGTAAGGACCTACTCATCGAACCCGATGATTTTACCGGCGGTGGAGTATTGATCTATGGATACTCTAATGCGGCTGCCGGTATTCTCCTGGAGGATCGCCCCACGGCTTATGTTACTGGGAAGGGCACTCCTACCTCGGAAATGAGTACTACTTTCGAATTGAATACTTTTCCGCCATCCGGAGACTACCAACTTATCCTTTCAGGGGCGGATGATTTTCTAAAAGAAAAATGCCCTATCCGAATCACCCTCAATACTAAAGTCCTCTTTGAAGGGCCTAATCCTTTTTCCAACAAAACTTGGAACACCCGGATTTTTGAGCTTTCGGCGGATAAGCTGGAGCGCAATAACGTATTGACCATAACCAATATCAGTCCAAATGGCAATGTGGAGGCCCCACCCATTTTTCTTCTGAATTATGTTGTTTTGCATGAAAAGTAGAGATGATACGGGTATGATTAACAAATTTATGCGAGTTCGTGACGCACTAAGGCTGTATTTCAAAGAGAATATTCGGCTGGATAATGAGTTGACCTGCGCCATTGAGGTAAAGTTGCTTTATTTGCACATCACTGTTGACCTCCGGATGATGAAGGTAGTGGTCCGGAGAAGGGATGGTGACGCTATCTGCCGGAGCCGGCACTTGTAGATTGGACCAATTGGCCGGATTGTGCCAGTCATTGTCGGCGTCTCCATTCCAGTAAATGCCGTATTCATAAGCTCCGTTGTCATCCCCCTCGAGCAAAGGGCGGGGATTGGATTCGTAGTCGATAGAAGGAGCCTTTGAAGTGTCTGCAAAGTCAATTGCCGGAGAGCTGCCCAGAAGATGAAAGTCGAAGGGATAGCTCTGGTCTTGGAAGTCCATGGGGGCATCCACAAAATGAGGATTCGCTTCTTTCCTGTTTATTTCTACTGCGTCAATATCCGGGT
>Ga0256832_1001054_pt1 | contig 18477 bp, 19 predicted proteins | sample 134614metaG_FD_190534 | JGI IMG/M metagenome (GOLD analysis project Ga0256832, IMG submission 190534) | Hydrothermal vent microbial communities from Lau Basin, Pacific Ocean - 134-614 | ecosystem: Environmental > Aquatic > Marine > Hydrothermal vents | place: Pacific Ocean: Lau Basin | collected...
AACAAGTAGGGGGAATTGCTTGTGACCCTGTGGCTGTTGAGATTACTTATGGTACAGAGAGACTTGCTATGTATCTACAAGGGGTTGAATCGGTCTTTGATATTGTGTGGAACAGACAAGGTGACAATGTTACTACTTATGCTGATGTTCATAAAGAGAGTGAGTATGAGTTCTCTAAATATCATTTTGAAGTAGCCAATGTAGAGAAGTTACTTAAAGATTTTGATGATGCTTCGGCAGAGTGTAAATTATGCCTAGATAATGGTCTGCCTCTTCCTGCTTATGACCAGTGTATGGTGGCAAGTCATGCGTTTAATGTGCTTGATGCTCGTAAAGCGATTTCACAAGCTCAACGACAGAATTATATTTTGAAAGTTCGTGAGTTGGCAATAGGTTGTGCAAAATTATATAAAGAGCAAGAAGAAGAGCGAAATAAGCGTGTAAATGCAAAATGAAAATATCAGAAATATACGAAATATTAAACACCCTAAGCCCATTTGAACTACAAGAGAAATGGGATAATTCAGGTCTGCTTGTAGGCGATATGAACCGTGAAGTTGAACAGATTGCTATAGGGCTTGACATCGATAAAGAGAGCTTAGAGAGTGCAAAAGAGAATACCCTTTTTATTGTCCATCATCCACTTATATTTTCAGGATTAAAACAGCTAGATTTTTCTATCTATCCTGCAAATCTATTAGAGATAATGGTCAAAAAGAATCTTTCTCTTATCGCCATGCACACTAACTTTGACAAAACACATCTCAATAGCTATGTTTTTGAAAAAGTATTAGGCTTTAAAAAAGAGTTTCAAGAGGATTTTGTCTGTAAAACTACAGGAGAGTGGTCAAAAGATGAACTCTTGGCACTTTTAAAAGAGAAATTAGGATTAGAAGTTTTAAAAGTTGTCTCTCCAAAACAAAAAATTACTTCCATAGCCTTAACTACAGGAGCAGGGGCTTCACTAATGGATGAGGTGAGTACAGACTGTTTTTTAACAGGTGATATAAAATATCATGATGCAACCAAGGCGATGAGTCAAAACTTAATGATGGTTGATATTGGTCATTATGAAAGCGAACAGTTTTTTGTAGATGTGCTAAAAAGTGAGTTGGAAAATTTAGGAGTTTTGGGTATAATCACGCAATCACAAAATCCGTTTGAAATATCTTAGAACGATTTTTTAAATAGATACTACAAAAAATGCTTTAAACTCCCAAAGGATAGAGATTGAATAAACATTTAGAAGAGTTAATAGAACTTTCGAAATTAGATAAGGCGATTGATGACTTTACGCCACTTATTGTTACAGCAGAGAAGAAATTGGCAAGAAGAGCTGAAAAAAGAGATACTGTTTTAGCAAAAATAGCTGAACTTAATGAGACGATTGAAAAAGCAAAAGCTTCAGTGAACTCTTATGAGGAGCAGATTAAAGCTCTAAATGAACAGTTAATCCTTGGTAAGGCTAAAGAGAAAGAAGTTAAAACAGAAAAAGAGATGAAAGCTCTTTCTATGGAAGCTGAGTTGGCAAATGAGAAGTTGACTCATGCAAATGAAGAGATTGAAAGATATCAAACTATTGTTGAATCCAAAGAAGAGGAGATTGCTATCGCTCAAATAGAGCTTGAAGAAGCTTCTGCAGAGTATGAAAAAGTAGCTGCAGAAGTTTCTGAAAAGTTATCGTCTATAGATGCTGACAAGTCTAAACTCTTTTCTGAGCGAGAAAGAAAAACCATGGAAATTGATATGAAAATTCTTGCATTTTATGAGAAAATTCGTATTTGGGCTAGAAATACAGCTGTTGTACCTATCAAAAAACAAGCATGTTATGGTTGTTATATGAAGCTCAATGATAGTACTTATTCTGCCGTAATTAAATCAGAAGATATTACAACTTGTCCTCATTGTGGTAGAATAGTTTATCTTGAAGTTCAAACAGAGCAGAGCGAAGTATAGTAAGGTTATTTTTTGAAAAACGTTTTGATAAATAAAATGTTTTTTATATTGTATGGTGTTGTTACTACGTTAATATACATCATATCTCTTCCTTTTTTATTTTTATTTTCCAAGCAAAAAATTAAATATAAAATCTCTATTCCAGCACGATTTTTTTTAAAAAACAATAGACCTTTAACTCCTAATGGTATTTGGTTTCATGTTTGTTCTTTTGGTGAAGCAAGAGCTATCTATCCTCTTTTAGATGCTTTACCACGTGAGCGTTTACGTTTAACAACAACAACACAGACAGGACATGCAGCAATTTATAGAAAACAGCCAAAAGAGAGTCGTTATTTACCTTTTGAGCCTTTGCTTTTTTCATGGTTAAAACCTCAAAAAGTTTTGGTAGTGATGGAGGCAGAGTTTTGGTACTTACTGTTTGCTTTGGCAAAGAGTAGAGGTGCAAAAACTTTATTGATTAATGCTCGGATGAGTGATAGGTCTTTTCATAAGTATGAACGAATGGCATGGCTCTACCATCAAATCTTTAAATATATAGATGAAGTTTATGCTCAAAGTGATATTGATAAAGTTCGTTTAGAGTCTTTAGGTGCAAAAAATGTTCAGGTCATTGGTAATATTAAATTGTCCAATATTGCAGCTGCTACAAAAACATTGAGCAAACCCAAAGCACTCTTGCTTTGTGCAGCAAGTACGCATGAAGGTGAAGAGACTTTAATTTTAGAAGCGTTTGTAAAACTAAAAGAGACCGAATCACAAGCTCGTTTGATTATAGTTCCACGTCATCCTGAACGTTTTGATAAAGTCTCTAAAATGGTAGAAAAGTGTGCAAAAGAGTATCATTATAGTTGGCATAAGTATTCAGAGAACGAGGCATTTAATTCAGATATTATTGTGGTAAATGTTTTGGGTGAACTGGTCAATATTTATGCTGTTTCAGATATTGTTATACTTGGTGGAGCTTTTGTTAAAATAGGTGGACACAATGCAGCTGAAGCAGCACAGTTTGGCTGCAAGATTATTTCAGGTATACACTATTTTAATCAACGAGACATATTCTCTATGATAGAGGGAATAGCAGTAGTTGAAAAAGAAAATTTAGCAAAGTGTTTAGAAGAATATGAGCAGTTAAAAGAGACAAAAATAATACAAAGAACCGATATTGAACCAATATTGGAATCTATTAAAAGAGAGTTATAACATGGAAAAAGCATATAAGCTACTTGCAATGCAAGAGGGTATTTCAAATAAGAAAGCAAAAGATTTAATTGACCGAGGTTTGGTCTATTATCTTGATAAAAAAATAAAGATAGCAAGAGCTCAGATGCCAAACGATATATATTTTCGTGTGGAAGAGTTAGATAAGGTCAAAATTATCTACCAAGATGAAAATATTGTTGCCATTAATAAACCAGCACTTCTTGATACCTATGAGTTAGCAGAAGCTATAGAAGAGGATGAGACAGAGTTGATTCATCGTCTTGATAGAGATACTTCAGGTGTTCTTTTGTTGGCTAGAAATTCTGACTTTTTAGAAGATGCTATAGAGGCTTTTAAACAACGAAAAGTCAAGAAACGTTATGTGGCATGGGTAGAAGGTGTTTTTTGTGAAGAGATTAAAATAGACGCACCAATTGCGACACATAAACAAGGGGGTAAAGCTTTTTCAGAGATAAATGAAGAGAGAGGGCGACCTGCTGTAACGATAGTAAAACCTTTAGAAATTCAAGGTAAAAAGTCGAAAGTTGAAATAGAAATAATGACAGGAAGAACACACCAAATTAGGGTACACCTCTCTAGCATTGGTCATCCAATTGTAGGTGATGAGCGTTATGGTTCGGTAACACGATCAAAGAGAATTTTGCTTCATGCAAAGGCTATTTCATTATTAGGTTATGCCTTTGAAGCAAAAGAGCCAAAAGATATACAAAAATATAAATAGGAGTTAGATATGAATGGAGCTTTACCAGAAGACAATATATATTATTATATCGCGTACGCAGTTATCTTAGTTACTTTCTATTTTGTTTTAAAGTCACCAAAAAAAGATGATAAAAGTAGAGACAGTAAAAAAGAGGATGAGAAGTAGCATTAAGCCCATTTTGCTATAATCCTAACAATAAATTTCATGAAATATAGAGAGATAAAATATGTTTGATACCCTAACCAATAGTTTTAAAGGTGCTATAGATAAGATTCGTTTTTATGACGATAATAAGGCTTTAACAAAAGCACTTAAAGAGTTAAAAAAGTCACTGCTAAAAGCAGATGTTCACCATAAAGTAGTTAAAGAGCTTCTTGCAAATGTTGAAAAAGAGGTTAAAGAAAAAGGTGTTGGAAAAGAGAACTTTCTAAAAGCTCTTCAGAATGACTTGACTAGAATTTTAACAGCCAAAGGGAACCAAGGTTTTGTTTTTGCTTCAAAGCCACCGACAGTTGTACTTATGATAGGGCTTCAAGGTTCGGGTAAAACGACTACTACAGGTAAACTGGCATACTTCTTAAAAGAGCAAAAGAAGAAAAAAGTACTTATAGCAGCAGGAGATTTACAAAGACTTGCAGCCGTAGAACAACTTCGTCAGATTTGTGAACAGATAGATGTTACTTTAGTTGCAGATGAAAATAAAACTCCTGAGCAGATAGTCAAAGAGGCGTTAGCCAAAGGTAAAAAAGAGCTTTATGATGTGGTTCTTATAGATACAGCTGGACGTTTAGCCATAGATGATGAGCTTATGGATGAGTTGGCATCTATTAAAAAAGTAGCCAATCCTGATGAGCTTTTCTATGTAGCAGATGCCATGACAGGGATGGATGCTGTTAGAACAGCACAAACTTTTAAAGAGAAGATAGGTATTACAGGTGTTGTTTTAAGTAAATTTGATGGTGACTCTAAAGGTGGAATTGCTATGGGTATAGCTCATCAAGTTGGTGTCCCTTTACGTTTTATAGGTGCTGGTGAAAAGATGCCTGATTTAGAGCAGTTTATTCCTGACAGAGTTGTTTCTCGTCTTATGGGTGCTGGGGATTTAGAGTCTTTGGCTGAAAAGACTGCCAATATTATTGATGAGAAGAAAGCTAAACTTTTAACTAAAAAGATTAAAAAAGGGAAGTTTAACTTCAACGATTTTTTAGAGCAAATGGAGTCTATGAAAAAGTTGGGTTCGATGAAATCCATTATGGGAATGATTCCAGGTATGGGTGGAATGGCAAAACAGATAGGTGATATGGATTTGGAAAACTCACAAGAGATGAAGCAGATAAAAGCACTTATTAGCTCTATGACACCTAAAGAGCGTGAAGACCCAGACCTCTTAAACAACACAAGAAAAAGAAGACTAGCAGCTGGAGCAGGTCTTTCACAAATGCATGTAAACCGTGTTTTAAAACAGTTTAAAAATGCTGGGAAAATGGCAAAGCAACTCTCTGGAAAAGGTGGTATGAAACAGATGCAAGATATGATGAAACAGGCACAGGGTGGTGGAATTCCACGCTAATATAAACTGTTGGACTCGTTCCCAACGAGGACGTTGGGAACGAGAGTAAATTGTAGGTTCGGTAGCACCGAACAAAATATCCAAGCTTTAAATAATGATTTTTTAGATAAAATTCGCTTTTAATAAAGTGTTGATGAGTGTTCTCTCATTAAGAACAGTTGTCAGGACTTTAGAAGTTGTCTTCAGCAGACAACTCACGTGATTTATCACGTTTTGGATTAGTTAACCAGTGTTGAACGTCTTCAGCAGACGGCTCACGTAATTTTTTACGTTTAAATTGCTGAAACAAAAATATTATACAAAAAGGAATAAACATGACAACAATTAGACTTACACGAATGGGTAGAAAAAAAAAGCCATTTTACAGAATCGTAGTAACAGATAGCAGAAAAAGAAGAGATGGTGGTTGGATTGAATCAATCGGTCACTATAATCCAATGGTTAAAGAGAATAACGTAACAGTTGATATGGAAAGACTTAACTACTGGACTTCTGTTGGTGCTCAAATGAGTGACAGAGTTAAAAAAATAACTGCTGGTAAGTAGTCGTAATGGTTACCGAATTCGTCGCTGAATACGCCAAATTATTAGTAAGTTACCCTGATGATATAGCAGTTTCTGTTAAAAATCTTGAAGAGAACTATAATGAGATTACCATCGTAGCTAATGCTGAAGATGTTGGTAAGCTTATTGGTAAAGAGGGGCGAATGATTAACTCTATTAAGACGGTAATTTCTGGTTGTAAAGCCAAAGGTGGAACCAATTACCGTGTTAATGTTGAATCAAAGAAGTAGGTTTGACCATGTCAAACGTCAAGTCTAAGCAGGAGCGAAAAAATAGTCGTTTCTTCATAGCACAAGTGGGTAAAACTCACGGACTACATGGAGACCTTAAACTCCATCTTCATACAGACTTTCCCGAACAATTTAAAGCAGGTTACTCTTTTCAGACAAGCTCAGGCGAGTTAGAAGTAAAAGAGGTCAATTTAACACGAGGTATTATATCTTTTAGAGGTTATGAGGGTGTTGACTTTGCAAAGAAGTTAACCAATACTAAAATATATGCTACTATGGAAGAGACCAAAGAGAGATGTGAACTTAAAGATGGTGAACATTTTTGGTTTGAGATAGAGGGATGCAGTGTAAGTGAAAGTGGTGTTATTTTAGGAAAAGTAACTGAAATGCAACGTTTAGCAGATGTGAACTATATGTTTATTGAGACAGATAAAGCATTGGTTGAAGAGGGGTTTTCTAAGACTTTTCTTATCCCTTATATAGATAGATATTTAATTAAGACAGATGTGGAAACAAAAACTGTTTTTACAAAAGATGCCAAAGAAATATTGGAAGCTTCATAACTCTTTATGAAATTTACATTCCTCACTCTTTTTCCGAACATTATAGAAGGTTACTTCTCTGATTCTATTTTAAAACGTGCTATTGAAGATGGTTTTATCTCTATAAACTTTACAAACCCACGTGACTATACAACCAATAAACACAACAAAGTAGACCAGCCAATGATAGGTGGTGGTGCAGGTATGCTTATGACTCCTCAACCTCTTTTTGATAGTATTAAAGCTATTAAAGAGTCTTCTCCTAAAGCTTATGTGATAGTAGCAACACCAGTTGGTAAACCCTTTAAACAAAATGATGCAAAGCGTTTGGCTAAAAAAGAGCATTTAGTTTTTGTATCGGGACGTTATGAGGGGATGGATGAGCGTTTTATAGAAGAGGTAGCTGATGAGCTTTTTTCTATAGGTGATTTTATTTTAACAGGGGGAGAGCTACCTTCTATGGTAATGTCTGATGCCATAGCTAGAAATGTAGAGGGAGTACTTGGCAATTCTGACTCTTTAACCGTAGAAAGCTTTGAATCATCGGTTTTAGAAGCACCATCCTTTTCAAAACCTAAAATTTATAATGAAATTACTGTCCCCTCAGAGTTATTAAAGGGAAATCACGGTAAAATCTCGGACTTAAAAAATGCTATGGCAAAGTGCAAAACAAAGTACTTTAGACCAGATATGCATAAACAGCTCTAAGAGGGCAATGAATTTTATTAAAGGTAAATGATGAGAAATAAGTATATTGAGAGTTTTGAACAAGCACAATTAGAGAACAAGTCAGTTCCAGATTTTAGAGCTGGTGATACATTAAGAGTTCACGTTAATATTAAAGAGGGTGCAAAGAGTAGAGTTCAGGCTTATGAAGGTGTTTGTATAGCACTTAGAGGTCAGGGAACTGGTAGAACAATGATAGTTAGAAGAATTGGTGCTAACTCAGTCGGTGTTGAGAGAATTTTCCCTATCTACTCTGATAGTATTGAAAAAATTGAAGTACTTAGACGTGGTAGAGTTAGACGTGCCAAACTATTTTACCTTAGAGCACTTAAAGGTAAAAAAGCAAGAATTAAAGAGCTTAGAAGAAAATAATCTTTCTTATTTCGAGTCTATTTCTCGTACTCCTTTAAAGAGGGATTTTTCCCCTCTTGATTTTATAATTTTAATTTCCCCAAATATTACTTCTTTTTATTTTATTCGCTATAATTTCTTTAATTATTTTTATTTTGCTTTTAACGTAGATGAAAAAAGAAGAGGATATAGAAAATGACTAAATATATTTTATTTGATACCGAAACCACAGGAAACCAAGATGATGACAGAATCATTCAAGTAGGTGCAATGATAGTGGATGCCAAGGGAGCAGTAGAAGTTTATGATGAGCTTTGTTCTTCTGATGTACCTATCAAAGTTGAGGCGATGGAAGTACATAATATTACTCCAGAGCTTATAGAAGGTAAAGCGCCTTTTAAATCTACCAAGTTTTGGAATGACTTGGTTGCATTAAATAATGAGAATAACTATCTCATTGCTCATAATATCCAATTTGATTTGGGTATGTTAAAAAAAGAGGGTTTTGAAAACTCTATGAAACTTATAGATACTCTTCGTTGTTCTAAACATCTATATCCTAACTCTGACTATCATCGTTTGCAATACTTTAGATACTCTCTTGAGCTGTATAAAGATGAAGAAGCAGAAGCAGCTAAACATAATATTACTATTAAAGCACATGATGCCATTGGTGATGTATTGGTGATGAAGTTGCTCTTGTCTAAATTGGTGGCGAAAGTTAAAGAACAGTATGCAGGTGTAAATCCTATGGTAAAGCTAGAAGAGTTGACCCGTACACCTGTTATGATAAAAAGTTTTAAGTTTGGAAAGTATAAAGGTGAAGCCATAGAAGATATAGCTCGTTCAGATGCTGGTTACATAAAATGGATGATGAAATCTTTAGAGTTAGATGAAGATTTAAAGTATACACTTGAACGTGTTTTGGAGAATGTGTAGGGTGTAGTCCCCTGACTACACCCTACGAAAATTATCGTCTATAATAAGCTCTTCTAACAGCTTGAGCTAACTGATGAACAGCCATGGCATAGTGGTCTTTTGGATTGTATCTTGCAATAGCATGGAAGTTTTCTGTTCCCCACCAGAGTTCATCTTTAGTATATCTGCTAAGTTTAATAAGAGAAACTTTGCCTTTATAGCCATAAAAATTGGAACTAGGTCTCATACCTAAAGAGCGAAGGTGACTTTGGGTATATCTGGTTTTAAAGCCTGTTGGTAGTCCATAAAATCTTCTTTTATTGTAGTATGTCTTCATGGCAACTGGAATTTGATTGTTCCATTTTCCTCTTCCTCTAAAGTAGTTGGCAACACTTCCAATAGCATCTGCTTTAGTAAATAGGTTGATATGACCATCTCCATCTAAATCTACACCATACTCTCTAAAGGAACTTGGCATAAATTGAGAGAGTCCAAATGCTCCAGCATAGGAACCTTTAATTTTTTGAGGAGGAATTTTTTCATCTCTTATCATCAGTAGATAGTTTTCTAATTCTGAAGTAAAAAACTTCTCACGTTTTGGAAACTCTAATGCTATAGAAGTTAAAGCATCAAGTACTGAGTGTTTTCCTGTATAGCCACCAAAGTTTGTCTCAACACCAATGATTCCAATAATATATTCTGGTGCTACTCCATATCTCCTAGAAGCTTCATTGAGGTAATTTAGGTTTTCTCTCCAAAACTGAACCCCTTTATTTATACGACTCTCTGTTAAAAAGTTACTACGGTATTTATCCCATGCCCCAGGTAAAACAGCTTTTGATTGTGTTGGTTTAGAGCTTCTAAAGGCACCAATTTTTTCTAATGCTTGAGGGTCTCTTTGAACAGTTGAGAAAATAGCATTCAATTTATATTTATCATAATGGTGCTTTCTAGCCATCATAGTAATGAAATTTTTGAGTTTATAGTTGTTGCTATAAGCACCTTGAAGGTAGCGACTTCTTGGTTGTTCATAAGGTATTTCTATGGTAGTAGGAATACTTACTGTACCTGTATTAGGAGATGTAATATCAGGATAGGTTGTAACTGGACTAGGGTTGGTTATAGGAGGGGGAGTCCAGATAACAGTTTGCTCTTGTTTAGGTGGTCTTTGCACACATGCTGTAGTTAATATCATCAGTGGAATGAGTGTTAATCTCTTAATATTTTTCATAGATATCCTTTGTTTATTTTAATTTTAACATAAATTTGTGATGAAAAGTTGTGAATGGTTCTGCATATGATAGTTTTTTAGAAAAAATTGACTAGTAATGAAATAATTTAAATTAAATGATTAAGACTTTATAAATAAAGTATTTTTATTAAACTAAACTTAATTAAAAATATTATATTATATTCTAATTATTAATATAAGGTATGGTATGAAATTAAATAGTAAAATAATGGTAACGTTATCAATTTCTTTATGGATGTTTATAGGTTGTGGAAGTGTTGCATCAGATTCATCAACCAGTAAATCAAATTTAGACGCTACGCAAACAGCTGTTGCTGGTGTTTCTATTGATGAAGTAATGGATGCATCATCAGATAATTATAAAGTTTTAAAGCTAGATGGAGATAAAAATTTACAACTTAAATTAGGAGAGGAAGCAAAAGATGTTTATGTTCTTTTTTCAAATCCAAATTCAGTTGCTCACACTGCAACAGTTGCATATAACAATAAAAGAGTAGAAACCATCAGTAACAATAAAAGAGAGTTGAATCTAAAGATTATAAAACATCAAGATAAACAAGAATTAAGTTTTGTACAAGCGTTCAATAATCAACTATTTGATTTTCAAAATGATAAAAAAGAAGATATAAGTTTAAGAAAAACATATAAAATTATTTCTGATACTCAAGGTGAGAAAAAAGTATTTTATATGGATGCTACTTCTAAAGAGAGAGAAGTTAATGCAACAGCTAGAAAAGTCATTACAAATGTTCAAACACAATTTGGAGCAAAAAGTTTAACCATTTGGGTAGAAGATGCTGCTTATGGAGATGGTTGTTCAAAAGTAAAATGTGTTAATGATGATATGATTAATACTTTGGCAAATAAGTTTTTAAAAAGTGGCTCTGATAATGATATTTATGACTGGGTAACAAATGTTTTTGGTGAAGAGTGGGGTGTCCCAACCTCTTCAGCATTAATTGATGAGTCGAACCATATAAGTATACTTTTAACAGATATTTCACAAGACAACAAAGCCAGTGGAGGAGTTATCGGTTATTTTTATTCCAAAGATAACTTTAAAAATAGTCGCTATAGTGGTTCTAATGAACGTATTATGTTTTATATAGATTCTATTATGTATGCCAATTCAACAACAAGTAGCTGGGATGAAAATGATTTTTGGCCTCAGCAGGTTTTCTCAACATTGGCACATGAGTTTCAACATATGATTTATTTTTATCAAAAAAATGTAAAACAAGCTATTCAGGGAACAGATACTTGGATAAATGAGATGTTGTCTGAGTCAACAGAAGATTTGGTTGCTGTAAAAATGGGTATAGATGGACCTAGAAATGTGGCATCTACTAGAGGTGATGCAGGTGATAAAAATAATTATAATGGACGCTATCCTCTTTTTAATCAAAATAATAGATTAAGTCCTGAATCTTGGGACAATACTTTAGAAAATTACTCAACTGTATCCTCTTTTGGGGCTTACTTAATGCGTAACTATGGTGGAGCCAAACTTTTGCATGATATTGTTTATAGTGAATTTATAAATGAAGAAGCACTTATGGATGCTGTTCATAAAGATGCTAATGGTAAATCTAAAACATTTAATGACCTTATTCATGAGTGGGGTGTGGCAGTTTTACTTAGTAAAAGAGATGATATCTCTGTAGATGGTGGCAAGTTATACAATTCGGGTGATTATATCTCTAGTAGTTTTAATAATATTCAGTATGACTTAGGGTCTATTAATTTCTTTAATTATAATCCTGTTCCTTTTATTTATACTACTATGGGTCAAGTTTCACCTAAGTCAAATTACTATTATAAGGTGGGAGAGAACCTTAAGGGGGATATAGATGTAAATATTTCACAAACTACAGGGTTAAATGTCTCTGTAGTGGTTGTTAAATAGTTGAGACTTAGGGGAGGAAGCGACTTCCGTCGCTGTTGTTTTTCATGGACTGAAGTCCATGCCCCAAAACTACTAAAAATGTAAACTATCTATAAAAAACTCTCTACTCTTTACCCAGAATATGATGCAAAAACATTATTTGAGCAAAGATAGGTGCAAAAATATTTAAAAAAGGAATATAGTTAAATAGTGAGGCTGTCATGGCAATGATATTTGACTTTCTCTTTTTCTCTTTGAGGAGTTCTTTATCGGTAATAAAGAGTCCTCCAACATCATGCACGGTAGGTGCTTTAAGTAAAATAGACCAAACATAGAGCATGATTACCTGTCCTACCACGGGAATGAGAAAGGTAGGAGAGAGAACAATAAATAAAACAGCAAAAACCAGTGTTGATTGAAGTGTTGAACTGATTGAACCTGCTATACTTGGAGAGGCAATTGCTTTTTTTTCAGGGTAGTGCTTTTTTGCTAACTCGATAAGTAACCCTTCACTGTAGAGAGAAGTGAGTATGGCAATGGTGACAATAATAAGTGTATATCCTACAAGTGGAGCAGCTATATAAGCAATAGTCTCTTGAGCCCATTCCCATGGTATCCATGTTAGGTATGATGTCACAAAACTCTCAAATGAGTTCCAAAAATACCATAAAATAGCCACCCAAATGGTAATACTTCCTAAACCTATTTTTAAAATAAATTTTAGAACAGTTGGACTAAAAATGTCTTGTAGACTTCTTTTTATGGTTGTTGGCATTGGATTCCTTTATTTGTTTTTTAGGGGGCATGGACTTTAGTCCATGAAAAACAACAGCGACTAAAGTCACTGCCCCTACAGATAGGTATTTTTAAACTCTACATAACGAGCTGCACTTGCATACAGCTCTTTAACCTCATCATCTCTTAACTTACGAACAACTTTAGCAGGGCTTCCCATAATAAGACTTCTTGGAGGAAAAACCTTATTTTTAGTAACCAAAGAACTAGCACCCACTATAGACTCTTTCCCTATAACAGCACCATCTAAAATAGTAGCTGACATACCTATGAGACAGGCATCTTCTATGGTACAGCCGTGCAACATAACTCTATGACCTATGGTTACATCATTACCTATAATGGTTGGGTTACCATCGGACATATCTGCTTTTTTATGGTGGGTTACATGAACCATAGAGAGGTCTTGAATGTTGCTTCTATCACCTATTTTAATGTGATGTACATCACCTCGAACCACACATCCAAACCACACAGCAGAGTCTTCACCCATCTCTGTTCGTCCTATAACCGTTGAGCCTTCTGCCACCCATGCACCTTTTTTTAGTGTTGGTGTCCACTCTTTGTATTTTAGTATCATTCTAATCCTTTAGTACTTTTTTTGCTAATTTCTCTACATATTCAGGTGTATCTTTTTTACTTTTCTCATGCATTTTTGTAATGTACTTTTCTAAAATCATATGGTTGTTGATGATTTTATTATCTTTTGGCTTAACCCTTTTGTACTCACCTGAACTTTTTAGCCTCCAACGTAGTTGGTTATCTTGAAGTTGTAGTGATAGAATCTGTTTGATTTTTTGCACAAGATTTGGTTCTGTTATAGGGGCGAGTATCTCAATACGACGAATAAGGTTTCTAGGCATTAAGTCAGCAGATGAGATATAACACTCATTCTCATCATGTTTAAAGTAGTAGATTCTTGGATGCTCAAGGTATTTCCCTATAATGGAGTAGACAGAGATGTTTTCACTTACTCCTTCAACCCCTGGCTTTAAAGTACAAATACCACGTATAATCAAATCTACTTTACATCCTGCTATAGATGCTCTATATAGAGCTTGTGTAATGGTCGCATCGACCAAAGAGTTGGCTTTTAAGATAATGTGACCTTTCTCTTTAAAAGATGCCTCATGCTCTATCATTTTAAGAAGTTTAGGTTTAATATTATTGGGTGCTAAGGTTAGTGTTTTTAGAGAGGTATTGTCTGAAAAACCTGTAATAAAGTGAAAAAACTTAGTAGCATCTATATTATAGGCCTGTTTAGTAGTAAAGTAGCTCATATCGGTATATATACGAGAGGTAGCAGGGTTATAGTTTCCTGTACCCAAGTGTAGATAGGCTTGAAGTTTTTTTCCTTTTCTCTTGGTTATTTGTGTAATTTTTGCATGAACTTTTAACCCTTTAATTCCATAAATTACATGAGCTCCAGCCTCTTCAAGTACTTTTGCCCAGTGTAGGTTGTTCTCTTCATCAAAACGTGCCTTAAGTTCTAAAAGAACAGTTACCTGTTTTCCTGATTTTGCTGCTTTTATGAGTGCTTTAACAATGGGTGAGTTTTTTCCTACACGATAGAGTGTCATTCTCATAGAGAGTGTATTTGGGTCTTCCGATGCCTCTTGAATAAATCGTACAACAGGGTCAAAACTCTCATACGGGTGGTAGAGCAGTACATCTTGTTTCTCTATGGCTTCAAAAATATCTGAGTTTTCATCAAAAGGTGGTAGTGTTTTGGGTGGGTATGAGGGTAGGCTTAAATGAGCCAATGATGCTTCACCTACTATTTGCCAAAGTGTACCAAGGTTCAGAGGAATACCATAGTCATAAATGTCCAGAGGGTCAAGTTTAAGGTGTGTGGTTAAAAATTTAACTAAAGATTTATCTGTATTCTCTTTGAGTTCTAGTCTTACTAACATTCCTCTATTTCTTGCTTGAAGTCCCTCTTCCATTATCTCTATAAAATCATCAGCTTCTTCCTCTTCTATCTCAAGGTCAGCATTTCGTGTAACCCTAAATGCAGTAGATGCTACTTTTTCTAGTCCATGAAAAAGTTCTCCTGAAAAGTGGTCTACTACGGACTCTATAGGAACATAACAGTGTTCTACTTGTAAAAATCGTGGTAAAATTCTAGGAATTCGTATAAGACCATGTTTGGTCTTTCCCTTCGCATCTTTGAGTTTTAGAGCCAAGGCAAAGCTTAGGTTATTTAGGTGAGGAAAAGGGTGTGTAGCATCAATGGCAATTGGCATAATAACAGGGTAAATCTGTTCAAAAAAAATATTTTCTATTATCTCTTGATTTTTAGTAGATAATTCATCAAAAGTTTCAATATAAACAGACTCCTTTTTTAACACATTTAGAATGTCATGATAAGAGGACTCTACTGCTTTTTGCTCTTTATGAATGGTTTTATGAATCTCTTTAAGTTGTTCAGCAGGTGTCATTTTGTCTATAGCTGTCTCTTGGACACGTGCTTTGTAGAGTGATTTAAGTCCTGCTACACGTATCATGTAAAACTCATCAAGGTTTGTTCCATAAATAGCAAGAAACTTCATACGTTCAAGAGGTGGAAGTGAAGCATTTTTAGCTTGTGCAAGAACTCTGCTGTTAAACTTTAGCCATGAGAGTTCACGGTTAAAATATAGCTCAGGGGAGGTTAGGTTTATGCTCATTTTTTGCCTTATGCTTTTTGGTTGAATTATATCATAAATAGTCGTAGGTGTGACCGTGTCACACGTCAAATCTCGGTTTGAATTATATGGAGATTGTAAATTTTAATTTATTCCATGTTTGGTTTTAACGTGTGACATGGTCACACCTACGTATAAATTATTATTTACAGTTTTTTAACCTTAGCAATCTCATCTCTCAACCTTGCAGCCTCTTCAAACTCCAAATTTTTAGCAGCCACTAACATTTTAGCCTTTAGCTCTTTGACCATCTTTTGTCTGTCGCCTTTTGCCATTCGCTCATATTTTGCCTGTTTGTTGTAGAGTTCACCTGCATCTTCTACCTTTAGGTCTGTGTCAAGTTCACGTAGAGTGGTTTTAGGCGTAATACCATGCTTTTTGTTGTATGCTATCTGCTTTTCACGTCGTTTTTGTGTGGTCTCTATGGTCTCTTTCATAGAGTTGGTCATTTTGTTGGCATACATTAGCACTTTACCGTTTGAGTTTCTAGCAGCTCTTCCTGCTGTTTGGATGAGTGAAGTAGTAGAGCGTAAAAAACCCTCTTTGTCAGCATCTAAAATAGCCACCAGTGAAACTTCAGGTAAATCAAGACCCTCTCTAAGTAGGTTAATACCTACCAAAATATCAAATTCACCTAAACGCAAAGAGCGAATGACTTGGTTACGTTCTATAGCATCGAGGTCAGAGTGCATATAGCGTACTTTTAAACCTAAGTTATTATAGTAAGTAGTTAACTCTTCTGCCATTTTTTTAGTAAGTACAGTTATTAAAACTCTCTCTCCTTTTTCTATAACAGGTTTCATCTTGTCATGCAGGTCTTCTACTTGGTAGGTACTTGGTATTACTTCAATCTCTGGGTCAAGTAGCCCTGTAGGTCGTACTACTTGCTCTGCTACTACTGAAGAGAGGTTTAGCTCTAACTCATTTGGTGTAGCAGAGACAAAGAGGAAGTAGGGGGCTTTTACAATGTACTCGTCAAACATTAGTGGTCTGTTATCTAATGCTGAGGGTAGTCTAAAACCATGCTCTACTAAGACCTCTTTACGGCTTCTGTCACCTGCGTACATGCCTCTAAACTGAGAAAGTGATACATGAGACTCATCGACTATACATAAAAAGTCATGACCATGCATCGCCTCAAAGTAGTCCATCATAGAGTAGGGGGTCTCTCCCTCTTTTTTACCTGTTAAGTGACGTGAGTAGTTTTCTATTCCTTTACACATACCTGTGGCTTCTATCATCTCTAAGTCAAACTCAACTCTTTGTTTTAGCCTATTGTACTCCAACATTCGGTCATGCTCTTTATAGTAGTTGAGCCTTTCACCTAACTCTTTTTCAATGCTTTTAACGGCAAGGGCGAGTTTTTCTTGAGAGACAATAAACTGGTTAGCAGCATATATGGTAGCCTCTTTGTAGTGTTCTATCTTTTCACCTGTTAGGGTGTTAAAGGTATAAATATCTTCTATCTCATCGCCAAAAAACTCTATACGGTAGGCAAACTCTTCATTGTAAGCTGGGTAGATGTCAATGACCTCTCCATTGACCCTAAAGTCCCCACGGTCAAAAAACTCATCGTTTCGTTTGTAACCCATCTCTACAAGTTTTAAAAGCAGTGGCTTTTGTGAATACTCTTCACCCACTACTAACTTTTGGACAATGCTCTTGTAGTCCTCAGGAGAACCCAAACCATAGTTCGCCGAAACAGAAGCAATGACAATGACATCTTTATGAGAAAGAAGTGAAGCTGTAGTTGAAAGTCGAAGTCGTTCTAACTCTTCATTTATAGAGGAGTCCTTTTCTATAAATAGGTCTTGACGAGGAATATAGGCTTCAGGTTGATAGTAATCATAATAAGATATAAAGTACTCCACATGGTTGTCAGGAAAAAAGGTTTTAAATTCTGAGTAGAGTTGAGCTGCCAAGGTTTTGTTGTGAGTCATAATAAGCGTTGGCTTTTGGGTCTCTTCTATAACCTTAGCCATGGTGTAAGTTTTACCTGAACCTGTAACACCCAGTAAGGTTTGGTATTGGTTCCCATCTTTTATAGATTTGCTTAGTTGTTTTATGGCATTGGGTTGGTCACCTGCTGGTTGGTAGGGGCTAGATACGGTGAAGGTTTTCATGGCTTATTTGGGTTCCTCTTTTTACTCGTAGGTGTGACCATGTCACACGTCAAATTGAAATGGGCATAAATTAATGTTTGACATAACCCTATTAAATTTATAGTGATTTTATTTTTTTATATATTAAAGCTATAATAATAACAGAAGAACTTTAAAGGAGTTTTTATGAAAAAAGTTATTTTTACGATTGAAGGTAGACGTTTTGAGATAGAACTAGAGAATGATTTTGCAGATTTTGTGCAAGAAAACCTAAAAGAGCAAGAGATAGCCCAAGATAGAAACAACGAAGCTTCTAAATTTATAAAGGCTTACCTTAGTGTACTCAAAGAGAATTATGAAGCAGGAGAACAGATAAAAATACTATTAAACAAAATGTAAATGTCAAATAAGTAGTAAATATGAAAAACTTAAAAAATTATAAAATTAAATTTATAATTAAGTTATTTATTTTAATTTTTAGTTTATAATACTCTCAGTTCAGAAAACAAAGAATGAACAAAAATTATTCAAGGAGTATTTATGACAAATACAACAAACAACATTTCAATGAAAAAAGGTTTTACAATGATTGAGTTAATCTTTGTAATCGTAATTATCGGTATTTTAGCAGCAGTTGCTATTCCAAGACTTGCAGCTACTAGAGATGATGCTAAAGTGGCAACATGTATGGATGGTGCTTCATCATTTATGACACAAGTAACATCTTACTATACATCACAAGGTGCACTTGGTGCAGTTCAAGATATGACAAACTTTCCACAAGCAACAGCAGCTAACAAGTTAAATGGATTTGATGATATTACAAAATCTATGAACGATACAGGAACAGATGTTGTTACTTATTTATGTGATGGTGGACCAGTAATGAAATTTGATGTTAACTCAACATCAACAGGTTTTACACTTACACCAAAAGATGGTACAGATAATGATGCTGCACATAAAGTAGCTG
>Ga0256832_1001055_pt1 | contig 18477 bp, 21 predicted proteins | sample 134614metaG_FD_190534 | JGI IMG/M metagenome (GOLD analysis project Ga0256832, IMG submission 190534) | Hydrothermal vent microbial communities from Lau Basin, Pacific Ocean - 134-614 | ecosystem: Environmental > Aquatic > Marine > Hydrothermal vents | place: Pacific Ocean: Lau Basin | collected...
AAATTTGCCTTATGGAACAGTAGCCAGATGGACATATGAAGCTGGTAAGTATTTAGATAAACATTTGGAGAAGAAATGGAAAAGATTAGCAAACAACATAGACATAGAAGAAATATCAATAGATGAGATGAGAAGTTATGTAAACAAAAACACAGAAGAAAACTCAGTATGGATATGGACAGCATGTATATAAATACTGGTTAAACAGGAAACAACACAGGATAAGCAAGTTTGGTAAGACCAACAGAAACGAAAGACTACATTCAAAGTTAAGGGATAAATCGAAAAGACTGCAGAGAAAAATAAAAGGGTATAGTAAAAACATCAATGCATTAAGATATTCATTGGCTATAGTTTTTAGCCTGACAAATATACCTACTGATTTTGGATACCTTTAGATAGGAGTGTCTTCTATTGCTTTATGAAATAAATCAAAATAGGCATCTCCAAAAAAAACATACTTTCAGCGATTTATAGGAAAACAAAATTTTCTGTCCATAAAAGTAAATAAGAAAAAATTTGGGAGACACAAAGCCGTGAATTTTCTCTATATAAGTAGAAGAAGTAAAATATAAAACTTTTGGAGGAGAAATTAAAAATGAAAAATAAACTTGTTAAGACAACACTAATAGGATTACTCCTAATTTTCCCACCTCCTCCTTTCTCTAGTGCCGATGAAGTCGGCACTTCTTTTTCTAAGGACACTTCTAATGAAACAATTAAGCAACATGGTTCTAATCCACAAGATATTATAGAAGAACTTCAAGAAGTAAAGTCAAAGCATGTGCCGTTGTCAACTGTAAATGAAAAAGAAGAGGAAAAAAAAGGAATATTAGGTTTCTTAAAAAAGATAAAAAATGGATTGGTACCCCTTGCTCTTACAATATTAATTACATCTGTTGTAGCATTTATGGTAATGATTTATAAGAGAGCCTTAGAATTAAAAAGATACATTGAGTCTGAAATTCAAAAAACGGACGAGCAGATACATAACTTGGATTATGAAATACAAGCATTAAAAGAAAAACCTTTGCCTCAAGTATTTGAAATACCAGATGATGTAAGCGACAGAATTTCAAAATTACAGGAAGATATAGACAGGCTTTCGGCGTTAGAGGAGCAATTAGAAAGAGACTTTTTAGATGATAGTGAAACTAACCAATTTTATATCTAAAATGGGAGGTTATTATGGTTAAAGAAAATTTAAAGCAGCAAATTTTAAAACTTGAAGAGAGTATTACTAAACAAAAGGAACAATTAGAAAATTTAACATTGATTTTTATACCTCCTACAAAGGTCAAGGAAGAAGCAAATAAAAGACAAGGAGAAATTAATAACTTACTTGAAAAAAGAGCCAGTTTGGAGGAGAAAAAAGCCTATTTAGAGAAAAGATACAAAAATATAAAATTATTAGAGATTATAGATGAACACTCTTGGCTTTATAAGAAATTTTTAAAGTATATAAGGGTAAATATCTTTAGACTACTTTTTTTCGAAATTATACTTATTTTTTTCATTCTTTTGTTAACTGTTAAGGCTCTTGGAACGCAGGCTATTATTAACAATAGATTTGGATTTTTTAATCGTCTTGAAAATGAATTTATGAATGCTTTTGTGGAATGGTTTATGGTAGAAACTATTCTATTATGGGGGTTTTCCTTTCTTTTTATACCTACTATAAAATGGATTAAATCTGAAAAAGTATTAAAATTTTTGTCCGTTATATCTCTAATTTTTCTAATGGTTGTGCTTTTCACATTTACGATAATAATAATGATTTAAGGAGGTTTTAAATATGGTTGAAAACAAAATAAAGTATACAGAGGATTTTGTAAACGATATAGTTTCAAAATTGAGTATGGAAGTTGAAGAATTTGAAAAGGATATTGTTACCCCTTTTTTAAGTGAGTATGCAAATTTAAAAAAGGAATTTTCTAAAGTTTCTATTTCTCCTATTGGAGCAAAAAAGCAATATATTGCTCTTTTTGTTCCTCTTGACAAAAAAATAGATAAATATATTAATCTTCTTAAAGATAAAGAAATGGAGATAAGAAATTACTTTAATCAGCGAATAAACAGGTTGAAAAACAGAGAAACATTTGATTATATAAACAACCTGAGTAATGAAGGGGAAAAATGCAAAGACATAATTTCACAGGGCATAATTAAATTAGAATCTTTAAAAGAGAGATTAAACTCTTTAAAACATCAAATAAGTTAAGTTTATATTCTTACGAAGAATGTTAAATTTGGGGAGGCTTACCTAAAAAATTGTGTGATCAATCCAAAAATTTTTCAAGTCCATTGTATCGGTTCAATACATGGCGGACACCTATCAATAAAAATTTTAACATCTCCCATAAGTCAATTGCTATGCCTTCGGCATGCTCAAATCAAAGATTTGTCAGCAGGAGTTCTTAATCCCAACCCATAATGTGGTCTTATAAAGTTGTAGATTCTCAGATATTTCCTTAGTTTTTTATTTAATTCATCTATAGTATATTCTGTTCCTTCTATTAGCCATAATTCCTCTTCTATACTCCTTATTAACCTCTCTACATTTGAGTTTGTTTTTGGACTTTTTGGATAACTAAAGTAATGCAGTATTCCCTCTTCTCTTAAATATTTGTCGAATTCCTCTAAAAATTCACTACCATTGTCTGTTTGAACCTTCTTTATATCAAAACCAAAATATTCTATTGCCTCTATAAAGAATTCTTTTGCTTTCCTTGAGCTTTTTGTGGTATATACCTTTGCATAAGATAATCTGGTATATTTATGCCTATCGGCTCAAATCAGAGATTTGTCTATAGCAGTAAACTGATAGTAAGTTTTTCCTTTTTGCGGCAGATGTTTTACGTCTATTTGGATTACTTCTCCAGGAAAGGTTGCTTTTAGGCCTTTCCCGATCCTTTTTTTGTTTATATTTCTATTTCTTTTTCTCTCTATTCTCTTAGCTTTTATCCTTTCTATTAGTTTTGTTCGTTTCAAAATTCTATACACTGTTGATGGAGAAACCTTTATCCCTTTTTCTACTTCTAAGTATTTGGCTATTTTTTCTTTACTCCATGTTGGGTGTTTTTTCCTTACTTTTATGATTATTTGCTGGTATTTATTCCTAACTGTTGGTTTCCTTTTGTTTTTTTGGTGTTCTTGGTCTATCGTATAGTCCTTCTATTCCTTCTTTTTGGTATCTTTTATACCATTTGTAAAATGTTGTTCTGGATATTCCATAGTATCTGCAGGTTTTGGATATGTTTCTGGTCTTTTGATAATGCTCTATCCATTTTAGTCTTGCCTTTACTTCTCTGGATAGTTTTACTGGTTTTATTTTGCTTGAGATTTTCTTTGGAAATAACGAAAATAAATATGTATTTGTTCCAATCGTTCCTTTCATGACACCTACCTCCTTTTTTTATTCCTTTCGGTAGGTGTCCACCTTCTTTCTGGACTTATACATATTTACTTTTTTAAAGTAAAAAAAAATACATAAATAAGCAATTCTTTCATAGGATATGGAAATTCGTGAAACTTATCTTCTAATGATTCTATTATTATTTTAGACTTAACAGCAGTAAGTCCAAACCCTGTTGAAAATATCATAGTTTTTATCTTCTGCATAAGATTTATATCTATCTTGAAGTCTTTTTTTTATATTTGAAAGCTGAAGAGAAGTTATTTTAGTTCTTAATTCTTTTTAATAGTTCTTTATGTTTATTTATCATTTTGTTACTTTTCTAACTACTTAATAAACTTTCGTTCTTCTTTTTCCTGAATTTAATTGGAAATAGGAATTTCAAAAATAAAACATACTCTCAATAATTTAAGAAAACAAAATTTTTTTCTCCATAAAAATAAACACATAAACACAAAAGTTGAAAAAACAAAAATTACAAAAAAATGCTCCATCTAATTATAAGTAGGAAGATATCAAATACTTTAGTAGGAGGTTAGAGTTATGATTTTAAAAGACTTAATGCCTAACGAAATTAGTTCCAAAGTTCTACCAGTAAGCCTTTCAATCGACGTATCAGATTCTATGGAAGGAAAACCATTGGAAGAAGTCAAGAAAGGTCTGTTCGCTTTTAGGAACGCAACTATAGAGGACCCAAAAGCTAAACAGGCTGTCCGAATCCAATGTATTCCTTTCAACAACACAGTTCAACCTATTTTTAATGATTTTGAATCGGTAAATAGTCTTACCGATGAGGTTATTAATGGGCTTCAAGCTGGTGGTTTAACACATCTTTATGAATCTTATGAAGTTGCTTTTAAGCTATTAGAAGATTATAAAAAGAATTTAAGTATGCAAGGTATAAACTATTACAGACCTATGTTAATTACTTTAACTGATGGAGCACCTACTGATGTCTCTTCAAGTAATAAATCAGATTGGGAAAATATTAGAAGACATCTCCACGAATGGGAACAACATAAGAAGTTTATTCCTTATGTTTTTGCTACGACAGATGCAGATATTGAATTTCTCAGATGGTTATATCCTGATGGTCATGCTTTCTTAGTACCTGATGCAGACTTTTCAAAAGTATTTCAGTGGCTCAGTGGAAGTGTATCTGCTCAATCTCGGGGGGTTGGAAAAACCGAAGAGAACAAACCCACTGCTTACGGACTAGATTACATTGATCTTCCCCTATAACTATTCTTAAGGTGCCACTATGGCACCTTTTTTATAGGAGGTATATACTATGGAATTTAATCTAATACAAATGTCAGCAGGATTGTTGGCAGGCTTTGCTATTACTTATGCATTCAAAAAACTATTTAAAATTGTTTTATTAATATTAGGGTTATATTTTCTTTCCCTTCTATCATTAGAGTATGCAGGATATATAACTGTCAATCCAAATTTATTTGATACAGTTTTTAGTAAAGTTTTACATGGTTTTCAAGACTTTTTTAATTTTCTGCAACAAAAATTTCCAGTTGCGATGTCTGCTTTGATTGGAAGTATTGTTGCAATTAAGGTGAAATAAGATGAAAAGCAGAAATTATTGTCCTGTATGCTATACAAAAATTTTAGATGATACCAGCATATTCATTGATAGAGTAGACTCTTTTTATATCCGATTTTTTAGAAAGTGTTCTTTACTTGAAGCAAAGGCTAAGGAACTGCAAGTAAATCGCTATGGAGAAACACTTTGTCCTTTATGTAAGGAAAGTCTTGTAGTTTTCTACTATGAAACAGGAGAAGATAAAACTTCTCCATATGATTACATTGAAACTATTCTTTAAGGAGGGAATATAAAAATGGAAATGTTAAGCCTCAAAATTAAAGGTAGAAATAAAAAGGAATGTCAGGATTCAGTGTATATCAGAAAACTTAAATGTAAAGAATCTGAAGTTGTTGTTTTCGCCTTGTCAGATGGAGCTGGTTCATCCCCTAAATCAAGGATAGGTTCTGAGTTTGCAACGCGTACATTTGTAAAGCAAGTGATAAAAAACATAAGAAAACATAAAATTGTCAACAACAAAGATATTGAAGATTTAGTAAGAAAATCTTATGAGGATTTAATAAGTGAGTTTAGAGAAAGGTTTTATCCTAATTTCAAAGATTATTATGCTACTTTTGTAGGTGGAATTTTAATTATTTCTGAGGATTCTCCAAAAGCGGGTTTTATTTCGGTAGGAGATAGCGTTCTTTTTCTTCTGAAAAGAACTTCAGATGGTTCTTATAAAGTTGTAGGTAAAAATCAGATTTTAAAAGGAGAGTTTATAAATAGCACATTTTTCTTCAATGATTTTTGGGGATATTATGCGTATGACATACAGGTTCACGAGGATTTTGATGCTATTCTTCTTTTTTCTGACGGATTTGAAAACCTACTATATAAGGAGAGAAAAATAGATACTAATCCAAATAGAAAATTTCATGAAATACATAGGTGGGAATCAGAAATATTAGAAACATTACCTACCTTGATGCATTATTTTGAAGATTTAGATAGAGACAATTTCAAAAAGTCATTAGAGGATACCTATCAATCTGATTCATTTATGGATAAAAATGATGATGACAAGTCTTTAATCATCATAGGGAGGATAAGTAATGGCGAAAGCAAAAGAGATTTGGAGCAATGAGCCTTTTCCAGAAGAAATGACAGTTAAAACAGATAAAGGGTATCCTATAAAAATTAAGAAATCTAATTTCAGAGGTGGTGAAGGTATTATATATATAACTGAAAGAGGAGATAAGTATGGAAATTTATTAGCTGTTAAGATATTTAATAACGAAAAAAAAGCAAAAGAAAAAGAAGAAAAGATATCTGCAATAATTGATAGATGCTTAGAACTTAAAAATAAAAATCCCAATTTATTTGAAAAAATTAAAAATCACATAGCCATTCCGAGAGTTAAGATATATTCAGAAGATGGAGAATTTATAGGTTTTGCCATGACCTACATTGATAGTTCAAACTCAACTACTTTATATAAATTTATCAATGATGAGAAATATAAATTTTATTCTACAAATATTGCTTATCAAGCCAAAAATAAGGTAGCATATAATTTTGTTAAAACAATAAGGCTTGCTCACAAAGCAGGTTTTATTATTGGAGACTTACATACTGATAATGTTCTAATTACTAAAAGAACAGAAATAATTCTTCTTGATGTAGATAATTATGGTTTCATACATAAAGGGAATATTTACAATCCAAATGCTATCAGAGAAGATGTATTACCACCTGAATATATAGAAAAAAATACCAAATACAGTATTTCTCAAGAGAGCGATATATATCTTACTGCTGTTCATGTGTATAGTATTTTCATGATGGGTTTTACTCCTTTTAACTTTGTTCGAACAGAAGACTTAGGCGATGAAAATGATATTAAACTTTCTGGCAAAAATGTGTTTAATACAGGTTCTCCTCCTCCTTATCTTCCTCCTTTAGAAATATTAGGTAAAAAGACTCTTCAGGTTTTACCTAAATGTTTAGATGCTGACCCATATAAAAGACCAAAACTTAAAAATCTACAGGAAGCTTTGCGTGAAAACTTTAAGAATATGAAAGTTTGTTCAAATGGACATGTAGTACTGCCTGTAAAAAACAAATGTTTCATTTGTGATTCAACAAAATTTTCAGAAGTAATGGAATCCATCCACAGAAAAGAAAATAAAAAATTTCCTATAAAAATATTAAAAAATTTATTTTCAAAAGCAATTAAATTTACGATAGTTAGTTCATAAGTCCATAGGTAAAAAATTCCAATAAATAAACAATAAAGCTAAAGCTCTTTTCATTGAATTAACAGTCTTTGCATAAGCTTTTGTTTTTCTCCTAAACATTGCCAGTTTGTCCCTTATAACAGAATGCAATCCTTCATTCCAGTTTGTTAGACCAAATTTTTTTCTTTTCCTATTCCTTAAGTTCTCATAGATATGATACCCATCTGTATGAACCTGTTTGTATTTCGGTAGTTTTTGCTCTAAAAGGTAAAATGTTTTTTCTGTTCATTTACCTATTTTCTTCTCAAGGCTTTTAATCTACCTAAGTTTTTTTTAAAGCTCTTTCTCCTTTCCTTCTTATCCACAAATCTATGATTTAAGCTTGCCAAAAGCTTAGCGTGTTCTGACTATTTGATATGGAACTTCTAAAACTCTGGCTATAGCCATCATTGTCATTCTTTCACGAAACATTCTGACTGCTAATTTTAGTTATGGGGATAATAGTTCCTCTCTGCGTTTTCTATAAAGGTTCTGCTACAGCTTTTACATAAATATCTTTGTTTCCTGTTTGGATTAAATCCTTTTTTTTTACTACCTTTTCTGAATTACAGTATCTGAACCTCATATTGATTATTTTAACCTATGTTTCATTGAACTAAATACAAAATTTACAGGGGAGATTTATAATGCGAAGAAGTATAATAAACAAAGAAAATGAAAAAAAGAATATGTTAAAAATAGATTGTGTAAAGGTAAAAAAAAAGCCATTACGAAAAGTAATAGATGATATAACTATATAATAATCTAAAATTAGAGATGTGGTGTGAGATGAAGTGTGTAAATGATGAAATTCAAGTATGTGTTAGTGCTGATGAAGTTATTTCAAGTTATGAAGAGATAAGAAAATATGTAAGCACTTATAAAGTTATAGATACCAAATACTTGTATTTGCATACAAAATCTGCAGAAAGTTGGATTCATAGAGAAGAGATGAATAAGGGTATTGCAGGAGCAACAATAGATAGTTTTAAAAAGCTTATAGATACTACAGAATTTAAAAATAAGATTGAAGATATTCAAACAATAGTCGATTTGGGAGTAGGAAAAGGAGTTAAAACAAAAATATTAATTGAAAAAGTTCTTCTTTTGCGTCAGCAAAATAAGCATAACAAGCCTATAAATGTGGTTTGCTTTGACTTTTCATTAGAAATGATAAAAAAGTCAGTAAAAAGTCTAAGAGAAAATATAAAAAATGGAAGTGTTAATTTCATAGGATATAAGGGAGATTTTTTAAAATTAAATGAAACTTGGTTTGCTTCAAAAGATAGAGAGGAGATTATTTTATTTATGTTACTGGGAGGAACATTGGGAAATGTGAATGAGGAAGACTTTTTAGAAAAATTATCAGCGACAATGAAAGAAAATGACATGGGCATATTAACTTTTTTTAATTATGACAAGAAGAAGGTAGATAAGAATAGTTTAGAAAAAGAGTATGAAGAACTCGTTTATAATGTTTATGGTCCTACTATCTCAGATTTAGGGTATAACTTAACAGATATTAATATATTTTTTGAAGAGATTGATAAGAAGTTTTTTAATGTAATTGCTAAAGTTGGATTAGAGGATTTATCAACTGGGAAATATATTGATGATGTTGAGGTCTTACAATCAAAAAGATACAATCCTAACTATATTTATGACCTAATGGAAAAGAATAAATTAGAGAAAATTTCAGAAAAGAAAGATATTAATGGAATAACAACTTCTGTTCTATTTAAAAAGAAAGAATAGGGAAGGTACTGTAGTATGAGTGTATTAATAGTAACAGCAATATTTATGATTTTGTTTTTGATGATTGGAATATATGCTGGGAAAAAAGCTAATACAAAAGAAGAATATCATTTAGCTGGAAGAAAATTAAAAGGTTGGCAAGTTGGATTAAGTGCAGGAGCTACTGCCAATAGTGGTTTTATAGTAGTTGGAGCTGTAGGAATGGGATATAAAATGGGTATTATTTCTCTTTTATATCCTTTAGGATGGTTTTTAGGGGACCTTATTTTTTGGTTTTTATTAGCTCCGAAGATTAGAAATGATAATATTGTAAAGCAATCTTTTACAGTGGCTGAAGTATTATCGTTAAAATATAAGTATCTTCCCATAAAGTATTTAGTTGCTCTAATAGTTATAGTATTTTTATCTGTCTATGCAGCTTCTCAGTTAATAGCTTCTTATAAAGCGATATATCCATTTTTTAACTTGCCCGAAAACGAAATAATACTTTTAAGTTTTTTAATTGTAATTTTATATGTTATGTGGGGAGGATTCAAATCTTCTGTTTATACTGATATTTTACAAGCTATAATTATGATAATTTTGGTCAGTGGTTTACTTTTGTGGAGTTTTATCCATATGGGACACGATTTCAACTCCATAGCAAGTAGTGATTCGGGACAACATTCACTAAAAAATTTAGTTTTAATCATAATAGGATTTTTGTTTTTGGCATTAGGTTTTAATTTAAGCCAACCACAGGTATTAACAAGAATTTTTGCTTCTATGGATACTAAAGAGATTCAAAAGGCAAAATGGATATATATACTTTTTCTTCAATTTACCTGGGCAGGGATGACATTGTTCGGTATTTTTGCTAAGAATTTGCTTCCAGGCTTAAAAGACCCGGAAATGGCAGTTGCTGAGCTATCAAAGCAATACTTCCCTGATATTATAATAGGGTTCATACTTGTTGGTATTATAGCAACGATATTATCAAGTGTTGATTCTATGATAGTATCCACTTCTAGCTCTTTAGTAGTAGATTTTGAATTAGAGAAGAGATTAAGAAATATTTCCCCAAAAAAGTTGTATATACTTTCGACTTTACTTGTTGGTTTAATTGTTCTGATTTTTGCACTTTTTCTTAAATCTACAGTATTTTTCTTAGTAATTTTTGCTATTTCAATGATGGCAGCTTCTATAGGTTCAGCGATGCTGATTTATAGCCTAGGAATTAGTAAAAATCCCAAATTGCTCATAACAATAATTATTTATGGATTATTGCTTTCAATTATTTGGAGAGATAGTGGACTTACTAATACTATAAGTGAAGTTCCTGTTGCTATTATTTCATCATTATTATTAGCTTTTTTGCTAAAAAAAGTATTTAGATGAGGGCTATCTATGAATGATTATATTAGAGAAGTAAAAAAAAGGTTAAAAGAACATTTTATAAAAGACAATAATCTCAACTATTTAAAGGAATTTCATTTTTCCGCAATATACAGTCCAGTAATTGCCAATATTTCTTTTGAGAAATATGCTGAAGATGTTAAACGTGAAAAATTTTATTTATCTAAGGATATGAAAGAGCTTATTATTCTTGGATTATTTTATAGTAGGAATTATCAAAATTTAATGAACCTTTTTGAAATAGAAAAAGATGGTATTATTAGAGGTAAAACTTTAGACTTACTTGTGGAATTGCTGCCTTTTGAGGAAAATAGACACAAAAAAGTAAGAAAGTTATTAAATATGCTACAAGATGTGGTTTTTAGTGAAACACATTCTCTGTTTTTTAGAAAAAAATCTATCAAAGCTTATGCTAAGCTTTTAGCTTATGATAGAAAAAAAATGAAAGAATTTCTAAGCTGTATATTAGAAGAAATGGAAAATGGTAGAAATAGATGTTTTTATAATCCCTATAAAGTCAGATATCTGTCTATAAATTTGGATATTTTGCAGAATATATCTATTGATAGATTAAGAGATAAAAATATTAAGAATAACTTGAAAGATAGATTAAAAGTTTTTATTTTAAGTGAAAACTCTAATGGGCTTTTAAAATATAAAGCTTTTTCTTGTATAACACATCTCTTTTCCGAGGAAGTTTTTTTCATAAAAGATATTGTAGAAGAATTATTAAAAGTTGAAAATAGGAGGTATCCTCTTTTGATAGAAAAGATTGTGGAATTCGTAGTAAAAAGTCGGAATCCTATATTGAAAAATCTTGCTGATAAGCTTAAAAATAAGGAAGAATTTAGACTGTTTCTTGATAGAGTTGAGAAAAAAAGTGAAGAGGGTGAAAAAAGTTTGAATACAGAAGAAAAAAATAATGAAGATACTGAAAAATTGTCTGAGATAATTAAATATATTTTTATAAATAAATTAAAAAAGCTTACTTTTAACAGCGAGCTAATTACAGAAGACTTTGATAGTTTTCATAGAGATTTAAAGGAACATTTTCTTTTATTAAAGAGGTTTAGAGAGATACAAGATGAATACTTAGAATATCCTAACAACATTCGTGTCATATACAATTTACTTTATGTAAACGCTAAGTAGAGAGTGTAAATATAACAGTATAAAAATGCCTATAAACTGCTTTGTTCTGTAAATTCCTACAAAAAACACTATTCTAAATACTTAATAATCCTTGCAAGTCTTACATAATTGAATGTTTTATCACTGCTTATTAAATCTTCTATTTTTCCTTCACTCTCTGGATCAAAAAGCCTTATATAATTCTCAATCATAGCTTCTTTTTCTTCATCATTCCCCAGATGCAATAAGGGTATCCAAGAAACCACTTGTGCAAGGTATTCAAAATTATCCATATCACCTGGAATGTTTGTAGGTTCAAGTCTGGCAAGCTTCTTTATTGATTCTATCCAACTATTCTTGTCTCTTAAGTAAAGAAAAACTATTGTTAAAAATAAGGAAATAAAAGATTCATGTATAATCCTGTGAGAAAAGGATATATTGTTATTAGCATTAATAATGAATCCACTTTTCTCTAAATTAGATAGTTTCAAGAATTTTTTACAATTTTCAACAAACGGTGACTTTTCTATATTAATATTATTTTCATAAAGCTTATTTGCGATATCATGTATTAAATTACATAAAATAGCATGAGTGGCTTGAGGATGTCCTACTTTATTTTTACATTCTTCATATATATAATTTAAATCGTTATTATACTCTATCTCATAATATTTCTTTTCTTCATAAGGGTTTACATCTAAATATTTTTCTTTTAAGTTTTTGAGGTCTGTTCCTACTTTTTCTTTTAACATTTGAAAAGCCAATAAACCTAATACAGAAAGATATACTAATTTATAATGATATACACTAAGATTTTGATAATCAGGTATTTTACTCCAAGAATCATTAAGTGATTGTAATATAAAGTTAAAAACCAATTGATGAGGAAATTTTATTTTTGATGTATCAATTTTTCTGTGCTTTATTTGATTAATCGTTATGAGTAAGTAAAAAGGTATATGAAGAACTTCATTTAACTGGGGATTGTTTAAAAGTTTATTTATATCCTCCTCAATTTCTTTATACCTTTCCTTTATAAATTTTTTTACATCTTTTATTCCTTCAATTCTAAATCCTATAACTTGTCCATCTCCTTCTGGAAATAAAGCTATATTTGCCCTAGAGGAAAAAACGAAATAAATGTTGTCTTCTTGTGCTTTTAATTTATTGATTATTTTTTGTTTAAAATCTTCTATACCTAAAGATGCTTCATCTAATCCATCAATCAATATTAAAAACTTAAATTTTTTTGACTGTAAAAAAATATCTTCAATTCCTTTTGGTTGCTCTTCAACCCCTTCTTTTGCTTGAAGATATATAGGAAGAACTCTTACTTTGTAAGTTTCTTTTATTAACCCTAAAATCTTATTATGGAGGTATTTCATAAAAGTTGTTTTTCCTATTCCCCCAGGACCAAAAATTCTAAAGTCTTTAAGTAAAACTTCGTTTTTTTCCTTTATAGGGTTCTCAAAGTAATGTTTATATATTTCTTCCCTTGTTTTCCTTTCAGTTTTTATTTTAAAACCTTCAATATCATTCGTTTTTTCTGCTTGTAGCTCTAAAATTGCTATATCAGCAATACTTATTTTATCCGTATTATTTTTATGTGAAATTGGGATTACAGATGTAATTTTTTCTTCCTTACCGGTTAACCACCCAAAATATATATAATCAAAAACTTCTCTAATGTTGTTATTGTTTAAAACATCATCTATATTTTCTGAAAATAAGGCTATTAAATCATCAATGGTCAATGCATTTTTAGATTGATCCCACGGAATCCGTGAGGAAGATATTATACATTCCTGTGGATTTGGAACTAATATATAAGAGTGTTCAAATTGAATTGGAACATTTCGTTTCTCTATACGCTCATTAAACTCTTTCATTTTCTTTAACTTTTGAGGCACACCTTCCACTTCTCCTATAATCACATTACCATCATTCATATCTAAACTACCTGTTGCTATAAATAAGTTTTTTGTATCATCAAGGAGAACCTTTAAAATTGCTGCAAATGCTGAAACATTCCATGAAGAACCTACAAACCCATCTTTTGTCTCTATTCTTTTTATCTTCAACTTTTCTTCATTAAATTTCTTAACACCATAGTATTTCTCCGAAAATACTTTTAATACATTCTTAAAATTTTCCACTTCAGATTCTTCTTTAGCAGGGATTTCTAAAGAAATGCTATCGCTATTATCTTCTTCTTTTTGAAATCCCCATATTTCTACTTTGTCGTTATTAAAAATAACAGGAAAAAAACTTATAATACATTTGGAAAGGTTATTATCCAGTTCTCTTTGTATCTCAAAAGGATCTTCATGTGTCATTATAGGACATGCTCTTAGTCTCAAAGTTATAACTCCTTATCTCCTGGAGATTCTTCAATCTCTTCATCTGAAAGCTCTTCAAAAAGCTCTTTCAACTCTTTAACTTCTTCTATCCACCAACTTCCATTTTTATAAAAAATACTATAATTTTCCAGCTTACCTCTTTCTATATCTTCTAAGATAAGAAATTCATATAGTCCATCATATATATCCCAAAGTGATAAAGGTATAGGATTAAGATTTTCTCCTTTTATTGGAACAAGATATAATCTATCTTCTGTTCTGTTAAAATTCCCTAAATCTTTGACACGCATTACTAGAGTTTTAAACTGAGAAGAGGTTTTTGTTCTTAACAATGTCTCTATTGTATCAAAGCCTTTAACCTCTCTAATTTCATCATATTCCTCGAATGGAAAAATTATTTTTATGGTAGGGGTCTCTTCTGTTCTTGCTGCTCTTCTTTTTTCAAATATTACTTCATCAATTAAATATTCTGTATCAAATCCCTCTATTGCATCTTCTTTACAGATTTCAAACAATGCGTTTCTTAATATTTCTATTTTTTGATTTAGGTTGTTTATTTCTTGATTTAACTCAAAATTTATAACATTTTTTTCCTTTTCTATTTCCTTCTTTTCTTTTCCTAATCTTAATCTTCTTCTTTCGAACATAGTAATTACATCTCCTATAGTAACTATTAATCTTTTACGCAAATGAGGTTTTAAATCCATTTTTAAAATTTCATTTAAAATATCCTGATTTTCTTTTTGATTAATATTTTCTAAAACATACTTAAGTTTAGGATAAATTACTTGGTAAAACCCTATTTTTGAAAATAAATGATGGGCTTTATAAAATTTATTAAAATATTCAATTTCTACAATAAACAAATCATAAGATATATTGTTTTCTGCATCGTTATTCATAGCTGAAACCTCCTAAATTTTGAATAAATATATATATGGATATATGGAGAAAATTTCAAATAATCATAATCTTTTCTATAAAACCTTTTTCATCAAGTAATACTTTAAACTTAACTAATTCACGAAATTGGCTATTAATTTTTCCAAGACAAGAATAAATGATAATATTTCCCTCTTTTTTTATTTTTTCCAATCTGTAAAGAGTTTTTTTGTTTTCAATTGTAACTTTAATATCAAAAGACTCCTTTGGCTTTTGTCTTTTTAATTTTTCTTTTATTTGATTAGATATAAGTTTACCCATATCAATTCTTCTATTTCTATCCTCTTCTTCTTCCAGTCCCTTACGCCATTTGCCGAATGAAATTTTGTCAATAAATGAAACTCCCCCCTCATCACCAAAAAATGAATTTTCCACACTAAGCACTTTTTTTCTGCTTTCTTCTAAAACATTCTCTATTCGTGTCTCTAAATCATCTATATGTTTTATTAGTTCACAAAAATTCAATGCACTATTTGCTTTAGAATCCAGCAAATTACTGAATATTGTTTTCCACGATCCACCAAGATTTTTTTCTTGCTTTTTTAATAAAAATTTAAATGCAGGTAAAAGATTTTTTGCTCTAAACTTCCCCCCAGACATTTCATATAATCCTTGAACTACAACTATCATAGCAATATGTGCCGGTTCGTTTATATTAAATTTTTCTTCTAATGTTTGAAAAATTTCTTCAAATTTTTCCTTAATTTTATTTTTATTCTCTTCATCAATGTTGTTTTTACATTCTTCTAATTTTTTCATAATATGATTTCTTGTATCCTGCAAGCTTATGTTACTATTTTTTCTTTTTGTTTTCTTTTTTCCTATTCGAGAAAAATAAGGGAGATTGGCAACAACATAGGTTAAAAATACATAAGGGTCACCATCTATTATCAGTTGAAAAAACATAGGTTCAATAATTATCCACGACTTACAGCATTGAGTAAAATATGAAGGACAAAATAACAAATCTTTATTCTTAACTATATCTTTTTCAAATTCTTTACGTTTTTCTTTGTCTTTCTTATTGCTTTCTTTTTCTTGCTCAGAATCTTTATCTTTTTCACAATCCCATTTAGAATTTTGACATTTAGTTTTCTCCTTTAACTTTTTCCCTTCTAATACCAAGTGGTAAATAATTTCATCTATTTCTACCTGATAGCTCTTTACATAATAAAAAACACTTAAGACCACCTCATCTAAATCCTTAATACCTTTTTCTGCGACTTTAATGGCACGTGAATAACTAAACTTATATGGTAAACGATTGTTGTCAATAAACTCACTTAAAACAACACATTTATACAAATTAAGAGATTGAATTAAATCTCCTTTTTCTTTTTTTTTGTGCTTAGGAATCTTTTCTTCATAAATTTGCTCACATTTTTTTCCTGTCTTCTGTTCAGTTGAGAATTCTCCAAAAATCTGATTTATAATATTTCTATTCTTTTTTACTTCTTCTAACTTATAACACTCACACATCTCACTAACCTCTTTATTTTATTCAATAAAATAAATAATCTTTTCTGCTTTTGTTTCTTTTTTCACATTTAATCCCTGAACTTCTGCAATTATCTTTATAATCTTTTCTATTAATTTTTCCCTGATTTTAAATTGAAGTTCCCCTAAATTTTCTCTATTTAATTCTTTACTTTTTAAGATTAAATTTTTTCCTTTTATTATAACTCTTACATCTGCATTTTTAAAAGTAATATTCCATGAATTAAGCATTTTATAACCATTAAAATCTTTTCTTAAAACTTCTTCTAATAGAGTTCTACCTTCTGGAATGTCGGAGATAGAAAACGAAATTTCTTCTCCTTTTTGTTTAATATTGCTGTCTATTACTAAAACTTTGCTTATTCTCAATTCCTCCTAATTTTATATTTAAAATCAGATTGTCTACTTTTATCAAAGCTTGAGGGTTTATTTCATGCCAATTATCCAACTCTTTTTCATCTATTATGTTTTTTACATAACCTTTTATAAACAATCTAGCGTCTAAATAGCAAATTGTTAAATCAGTATTAACAGGTAGTAATTCATTCAGCTCATATATTCCTTCTTTAAACATTTTTTTAGATATACCTTCTTTTTTTACCTGCAAATATTTGAACTTCAAACCAGTTCATACTAAATACCTCTTAGCTATTTCCAATTCTAAAAACCTTTCAAGGCTTCTAACATCTTTGGCTATTTCTTCAAACTCTTTTGAATTTAGTATCTCTTCTATTTCTCTTTCATTAAGTTCTATGGAGATTTTTTTAGAAATGTCATCTATTTTGCTTTTAGCAATTTCTTTACGTTCCTCTTTGGTTAAAGGTCTAAATTCTACTGTTATTACCCTTGACAAAAACTCAGGGGGAAATATTTTGTAAGGGGCTTTTTTTGAAAAAGAGTAATCTCCTGTTTCTTTTATTAGATTTATAGAGCTACCTGTTTCTACTCCTGCGTTTGTTGTGAAGATTACAATTGAATTTTTAAAATTTAATTTACCAAAATTATCTTCTATTTCTCCAGTGTCTGTTAAAGACAGCAGTATGTCCCATAGGGTAGGAGATGCTTTCTCTATTTCATCAAATATAATGATAGGAAAATTATCTTCTCTGAAAACTTTTCTAATAGGGCTCTCTAATTCTGATGATACGTGCCCTCTACTACTTCCTAAAAATTTCCAGCTATCAGCACTGTTAGAATAATTACTCATGTTAAATAAATGAACTTGGTTAGGTTCTTTTTTTTACATAATCTGCTATTGCAAAAGCTAACGACGTTTTCCCAACAGCTGTTGGTCCAGCAAATAAAAATGTTAAAGGTGATTCTCTAAGTCTTAATCCTTTTAAGTAAGTTATTAAATAGAGGGATATTTTTTCTATTGCTTTCTGTTGATAAAGAACTCTTTTCGATAGAAAGTTTCTCAAGATAGAAAGGTTAATATTACCATCTATTATTTTAGAATTTAAACTTGATAAAATGCTCATTTCTTTTCTTATGTCTTCCTCATTAGATACATTTCTTAAAATTTTGTCTGACATAGAAAGGTCGCTTTCGTTGTTGATAAATTTCTTGGAAAATTCAAAGACTTCTTTTATTGTTTTTTTACTAAATTGTGATATTTTTCAGTCAAAATAGATAACTTTTCTTCCGATGGTAAATTTATTTCTATTTTTCTAATTATTCTTCTAAGAGCCTCATCTTTAAAAAAATAGCTTGCTTCTTCGTTAGTAGTTGCAAGTATCAATTTTAAATTCGTCTATGATGCAAAAAAATTTTTAAATTTTGAATTGCTTCATAGTTTTCTTCATACGAATCTTTATATATTAACCCTTGAACTTCGTCTATGAACACTATGGAATTTTAATCTTTAGAATTAAAACTTGCAATAGAAAACACAATAGTCTCTCTAAAAGAAGCTTCTTTTGAAAATCTTCCAGGAAAAAAAGAGTTAATGAATTCTCTCAATTTAATAAACGGTTTTTTACGGAAAGACCATTTAGATATAGAAAAAGCAATAAAAGCAATAAAATACGTTGAAAATTATTCAAAAAGAATTAATAATATTAACAGGTTTACTAATTTTTATCAAAAGTTTTGCAAAAGATAAAAACAGTAAAGTTTTACTATATAAAAAAAAGTATTCCCCTGATGATGGAAACTATATTT
>Ga0256832_1001056_pt1 | contig 18476 bp, 12 predicted proteins | sample 134614metaG_FD_190534 | JGI IMG/M metagenome (GOLD analysis project Ga0256832, IMG submission 190534) | Hydrothermal vent microbial communities from Lau Basin, Pacific Ocean - 134-614 | ecosystem: Environmental > Aquatic > Marine > Hydrothermal vents | place: Pacific Ocean: Lau Basin | collected...
CGTGTGGGCGTGCAGGTGTACGAAGCGGGACATCGCGTGGGCAGCTTTTAGTATGTAGTATGTGTGGCAAAGATAATCCTTTCTTCCTCAATTACGAATTGCCCCACGCTTACTTGTCCGGGAAGCGAGGTTTACTCAAAGCGATTGGTTTTGGGGATGAACAGAATTTCAGATTTCAGATTTGAAAATGAATCCCGCGCAAAAGCACCGTAGTCCCGTAGGGACAATACGACCCTGTGTAACTAATTGCATTGCCGGACAAAAGTGCCAAAAAACAACCGGGGCTTTAGCCCCTAAAAGCAAGGCAGGGCAAGGCGAAAAACTTTTGCCGAACAAAAAGCAAAAGCGAAACTGCTGCCCATATTAACGAACGACAAAACCTATAAGCTTTCCAAAACCTTATAGGTTTGAGATTTGGGATCAAAACAGTTACCAGGAAGCACCGATTAGCCTTTTGCCGGCGGGCGCCGGCAAAATTTTTCCTTCTGACCGCTGATTGGAATGAACCGTGTCGCTCCTGACGGAGCTAAATTATTTGGAAGCGGCCACTACTACAAAGGTGCTGCTCCTACGGAGCTTTCAAAACAGTTACTCCAAATTAATGACCGGAGATATGCGGGTGTCGAATTTTACTAAATCTCCAATGCCGTCCCGTAGGGACGAAACCTTTGTAGCCAACAGTCCATCCGAAAATTCAAGCTCCGTAGGAGCGAAACTGGTGCACAAATTATTGACCGGAGATGTGCCCCCCGGTGTGATACCGTTGGCCTTTGGTCGCTGAGCCTATCAAATCGGGCCCCTGGACCCTGGCCCCTTGACCTTGCACCATCAAACCGTAAGTGCGGGACGGTGAATGGCACTCCCGGTCGGAGTGCGTTGAAAGCGACAAAAATGATATTCCCGCCGGTGCAAACCAAAAAAGGGGGGCACTGTTATAGGAAAGAACAAGCATCTATCTATGGCAAAACGCGTATTGGTGGCGATGAGCGGGGGCATTGACTCCACGGTGACGGCCTTGTTGTTGGCCGAACAGGGCTACGACATTGTCGGTATCACCATGAAGACCTGGGACTATGCCACTTCGGGCGGTGCCACCAAGGAGACGGGATGCTGTTCGTTGGACTCCATCAATGATGCCCGCGCCTTGGCCGTGGACCTGGACTTCCCGCATTTTGTCATAGATATCCGGGAGGAGTTCGGTACATACGTCATTGACAATTTCAAGTCCGAGTACCTGGCCGGACGTACCCCCAATCCATGCGTGCTGTGCAATACGCATATCAAATGGGAAGCTCTGCTCCGGCGGGCCGATGCAATGAACTGCGACTACATCGCCACGGGCCACTACGCGCGCATCAAGTCCGACGCCGGCCGCTACTTCATCTCGCGCCCGGCTGACCGGCGCAAAGACCAGAGTTATGTGCTGTGGGGCCTCCGGCAGGAATTGCTGGCGCGCACGCTCTTTCCCCTGGCCGACCTGACCAAAGAACAAGTGCGGGCCATCGCTGCCGACAAAGGCTATACCGAACTGTCCAAAAAAGGCGAGTCTTACGAGATTTGTTTTGTGCCGGACAATGACTATCGCGGCTTTCTCAAGCGCCAGATTCCCGGTCTGGAAGCGCGGGTCAGCGGTGGCCAATTTGTGGATACCGAAGGCCGCGTACTCGGCACGCACGCCGGCTATCCGTTTTACACCATCGGTCAGCGCAAGGGACTGGGCATCGCTCTGGGTGTGCCGGCCTATGTCGTGGATATCATCCCGGAGACCAATACGGTCGTCATCGGCCGCCAGGAAGACCTGATCCGCAACGGCATGCGCGTGCGCGACGTGAACTGGCAAAAAATCCCTTATTTGGGAGAAGAAACGGAAGCCACCACAATGATTCGCTACCAAGACAAGGGGACTTTGAGTATCTTGCGCCCGCGGGACAATGCCGTGGACGTCGAATTCCTGGCCAATGTCAAGGGCGTGGCGCCCGGCCAGTCCGCCGTATTTTATGACGGGGACGACGTGCTGGGCGGCGGCATCATCTCACGAGAAAAAGTACAATGGTAAATATCCGGCATATCAAAGCATTCGTCTTTATCCTCGCCATCGGTCTTCTGTGGTATGGCTGCCGCCCCAGCCATACCACAGAAGACTTTGAACCAAGCTACGGCTATGATTTCTTCCCGCTGGAAGTGGGGCAGTACCGGCTCTATCGCGTGGATTCTGTCATCTTTCACAAGGATCAGGCGCCGGACACGGTCAGCGGATTTGCGCGGGAGACCGTGGTCGAAAAACTGACAACCGGTACGGATACCACGCGCTACCGCATCCTGCGCCAGTGGCGGCGAGCGGACGATGATACCTGGCGGACCGATGCGGTGTGGTGGGCATCCCGCACCGCCCTAAAGGCGGTGCAAACTGAAAATAACTTGAGCTTTGTCAAGCTGGTATTTCCCCTCAAAGTCGGAGAGAAGTGGGACGGCAATGCCGGCTTCCCCGCGGCGGAAACGGAGGTGCAGATCGGTGATGAGCACGTGGCTTTTTACAAGGCCTGGGCGTATCGCGTGGAGCGGATCGGACAAGAAGTTATCTCGCCTTTCGGCTTGTTGGAGACGGCTGACGTCGTCGAGGCCGATTTTGAGACGCTCATTGAACTGCGGCAGTCCACGGCCAAATATGCCAGGGGCATCGGTTTGGTCGAGCGGCATCAGCGCATCCTGGATACGCAGTGCATCACCTGCGACGGGCCGTGGGAAGAAAAGGCCGAAGCCGGCGTCATCCTGGACCAAGTGTTGATCGAACACAACTGATCATGGCTGAATTTGTCCCAATCGGCAAGTTTGGCAGTCCCCACCGGCGCCCGGGCTTTATCCGGCTCAAAAGCTTCGCGGAGTTTGAAGACTATGTGCCGGAAGAGGTGATTTTCCTGTCAGAGAATGGGGACTATGTGCCGTATTTTGTGGCGGAAACTGCCCGGGACGGGGCCGGTCTGCTGCTCCGCCTGGAAGACATCGTCAGCCGCGCAGCGGCGTTTGAGTTGACGGGGCGAAGTGTCTTCGTGCGTTTGCAGGATCTGCCGCCCGACATGCGCGCGCCGCGTACACCGGACGCCGGCCGGTATATTGGTTTTACCGTGCAGGACAAGCGGCTCGGTCTGATCGGTACGGTGGAAGATATCGCCGACAATGGCGCGCATGAGTTGCTGGTCGTATCGCGCGGCGGCGGAACGGTGCTCATCCCCTGGGTGGAGGCGTTCCGCATCGAGACCGATGCGGAACGACGGGTGCTATACATGGACTTGCCCCAATTTTTGGTGGATGACTGACAACTCGCCGCCTTGTTATTCCGTTTTAGTGCGAGCACAAAACTACCTGTCATGGCGCAAAACATAGAATCCCTGGAGCGTTTTCGGGAGATCGCCACTCGCGAAGATGCGGTGCTTTTTTATTTTTCCAACAATGTCTGCGGCGCTTGCGATGTCCTGGAGGAAAAGGCGGAGCAGCTGCTGGCCGAAAAGTTTCCGGAGATGAAGATGTACACGGTCAATACTATTCAGCACCCGGATATCGCCGGCCAAAATCGCGTATTTGCCGCTCCGACGCTGTTGCTTTATTTTGGCGGGCGGGAGCATAGCCGCTTCTCGCGCACCGTGGGGCTGGGCCAACTGGAGACGGCCATCCGCCGGCCGTATCAGATGATTTTTTCCGCGGACGTGTGATATGGATGGACGCCGGACGGTACGAGGGTTGGCCCTGGCGGCCTTGTTTTGGATGAGTTTGCCTGCCCTTAAGGGGCAGGCGGGGTCTGAGCTGCCGCCGCCGTCCTACATTGAGGTGGACAAGGCTGCGACACTGGAAAATTTCTTTACCAACGGGACCCGGATCCGCAAGCTGTCCGGCGATGTCGTTTTGCATCAGGATACGGTCTTTCTACTGTGTGATACGGCGGTGTTGCGGGACAATTTTGCGCGCATCACGGGCCATGTGCGCATCCAACAGGGGGATAGCCTGACCATTTATGCGGATAGTTTGCAATATGACGGCAATAGCCGGCAAGCGCGCTTGTTTGGGCAAGTGATCCTAAAACGCAATTTGCAGGAATTACACACACATCGCCTGGATTACAATCTGGCGACCAAACGGGCGTCTTATGTGGCAGGAGGCGTATTGAAGAATCGCGATTCCCGTCTGTACAGCCGCAAGGGGACCTATTTTGTCTCTGACGACATGGTCTATTTCAAGGACAGTGTACGCATCCGGAACCCGAAGTTTAGCCTGGTCACAGATACCTTGGCTTTTCACACCGTGAGCCGGAAGGCCTTTTTTCTGGCGCCGACGCTGATCCGGCAGGGTGGAGCGGAAATTTACTGTGAGTCGGGGTATTATGACCTGAACTCGGGCGATGCGCTATTTAGCCGGCATGCCCAGTATCGCAAAGGCAGCCAAACGGCGCGGGCGGACACCATGACGTACCGGCGCGCGCTGGAAACGGTGACCTTGACCGGTCATGCGGCGTTTCGCGATGGAGCAAAAGAAGCTACGGCCGACAAGATCATCTACAAGGATGACTCGGCTGTCACCGTGCTACTCGGTCACGCCGTCGTGCACGACGGAGATAGCCAAATCAAGGGCTCGCACCTGATCTATGATGCGCGCACCAAGCGGTTTGAGAGCATTGGGCGGGTGACGGTCAGTGATCCGCCGCAAATCATTGAAGCGGACCGGCTGACGTATGAAAAAACTGCCGGGACAGGTACGGCGGGCGGGCGTGTCATCTGGCGGGATACGGTACAACGAATAGCCGTCTATTGTGATACGGCGGACTTTGACAGGCGGCGGGATTATCTGTTGGCAAGGGGCGGAGAGCCATTGCTGGTGCAGGCCATGGACGAAGATACGCTATATATGCGCAGTGATACGCTGCTGTCGTGGCGGGATACGCTGCCGGCTGATGCTGAAGCGGGAGACACGGTGCGTTATTTTGCCGCCTTCCGGCATGTGCGCATCTATAAGCGCGACTTGCAGGCGGTGTGCGATTCGCTGGGCTTTTCGACGGCAGACTCCACCTTTCGCCTCTACTATGACCCGATGGCCTGGGCCGACACGACCCAGTTTTCTGCCGATACGATGTATATCTCCACGCGTGACGACACCATCCGCCGCATCCGGATGCGCCAAAATTCCTTTATGATTCACTCGACCGATTTGGTGCTTTTCGACCAGGTGGCGGGCAAGGATGTAACGGTGTTCTTTGACAAAGGGCGGGTAAGCCAGGCTTTCGTTGAGGGGAATGCCCGCTCCGTCTATTTTGCCGAAGACACCGGCAAGGGCTATATCGGGGTCAATAAAGTAGAAGCATCATCTATGCGTATCTTCTTCAAAAACAACCAAATACAGCGCATTCGTTATTATGATACCCCCAAGGGCGAAATGTATCCTATGAAAGACGTCAATCCCGAAGACTACAAGCTCAAGGGCTATCGCTGGGAACCGGAGCGAAGACCAACGAGGTCAATTAAAAATGAAAAATTGTAACTGTTTAGGTGCTCCTGTTTTTAGCGCAAAAACAGCGGGTACCTAAACAGTTACGAAAAATTAAAAATTAAAAATATTTTACACTGAGCTTGCCCTGAGCAATGCCCTGAGCCTGTGGGCTTGTCGAAGGGCCTGCCGAAGCCTGCCAAACCGGGCTTGTCAAAAGCCGGGAGGTGGATTGAATGAACTTACTCCGGAATACGCCGGCTTGTCAATTCTTCCCTTCTTCGATTCCTCGATTCTTCCCTTCCTCGCTTCTTCCATTCTCCCCACAGCCCTGTCGTAGTGAACTCACCGCATGATGGCACCCGGCCTTGGCCGCTGGGATAGGGGCAGAGGAAGCGTCGGAAAAGGTTACAAAAAACTTTGACCGGAGGCCTTGCAGGTGAGAATATTTCGTACATTTGGGCAGTGAAATGGTCATTCGCCGCCTTTTTCCGGACACGGCGGGGCCTCCCCCCCCATAGAACACAGGTAACTGTTTAGGTGCTCCTGTTTTTAGGGATAAAATAGGCATTTTTGTTCCTGTTGAAGCGAAAATTTTCGATGCGTAGCAGCGCTACGTGAGAAAATTTTTGCAAAAACAGGGGCAAAAAGGGCATTTTAGCGCAAAAACAGCGGGTACCTAAACAGTTACGAACACTGTTCTGAATCAAATGGACTCATTCAATCACTTAAAACAAACAACCATGAAAGAAAGACTTACGCTGCTTTCCGTCTTGTTTGTGCTGATCAGTGCCGTATCGGCCTGGGCGCAGGGACGGATTGTATCGGGTACGGTCACGGACTCCGGAGGAGAGCCGCTGATCGGGGTATCGGTTCTGGTCAAAGGGACCACGACCGGTACACTTACCGACTTGGATGGTCACTACAGCATCCGGGTCAAGGATGGGGATGTGTTGGAGTTTTCCTATGTAGGCTATTCCAAAAAAGAAGTCCCCGTACAGGGACAGTCCACCATTGATGTGGCGCTCAATCAGGGCGTATTGATTGATGATGTGGTGGTGACGGCCTATGGCATTTCCCGCGAAAAGAAAGCGCTTGGTTATAGTGTGGCGGAAATATCTGCCGACGACATTGAAGCAGCGCGGGAGACCAATGTCCTCAATGCCTTGCAGGGCAAAGTGCCCGGCGTGACGATTTTCCAGGGTAGTGGGGCTCCGGGTGCCGGCTCGAGCATCAACATCCGGGGCATCAAGAGCTTCGGCTCCTCATCTCCGCTGGTGATTGTGGATGGCATCCCGTACAGCAACGACAACGTGGTCGTCGAGATGCGCCCCAGTATCGGTTCCAATGCATTTAATGATGCCGAGCAGGGGGCTACCACCAATCGCCTGGCTGATATCAACCCGGCTGATATCGAATCGGTCAATATTTTGAAAGGTGCTGCGGCCACGGCGCTGTACGGCAGTCAGGCCGCCGATGGTGTCATTGTGATTACTACCAAGCGCGGCATCGCCGGGCGCGCCAAGGTGGATTTTTCCTCCTCTGTGGGCTGGGATGAATTGGGCAAGCGCCCGCGTTTGCAGTTTATGTACCGCGAAGGTCGTCACGGCCGGCTGCGCTTCCGCAGCAATGGCAAACCGCTCCGCTTCCAAACGCTGGGGCCGAAGGTCTATGAAGGCAAGACGCCTGTTTTTGACCCGATTGCCGACTTCTTCCAGACCGGATTGCGCACCGACAACAACATAAGCATCCGGGGAGGCGGCGACAAAGCCACTTATTTCACCTCATTCGGTCACTACAACCAGAAGGGAATCATCCCGTTCTCCACCTGGGCAAAGACGTCTGTGCGCGTCGGCGGCGATGTGGAGGTGTCACCCAAGTTGAGTGTCAACGGGACGTTCAATTATGTGCATTCCGGGGGCAATCGCCCGCATGTGGGCGACAAGTCCATTATGAGTGCGCTGTCCTACATGACGACAAGCTTTGACATCAATGACTACATCAATCCGGATGGTACGATGAAGGACTATTCGGACGGTATTATTGACAACCCGCGCTATCTGGCCGAGTTCAGTACCTACAAGGACAATGTCAACCGCATCAACGGCAATGTGGGCTTCAACTACGATTTTACCGATAGACTAAACCTGGAGTATGTCATTGGTCTTGACCAGTACAGTGACTTCCGCCGGCGTGTGGTACCGCCCGGTCTGGACGTGTCCTCCAAAGTCAACGGCTTCATCATTGACAATACCATTGGGTTTCAGGCGGTCAACTCCAACTTGCTGTTGGGCTACAATGTGGACATCAACGAAGACTGGGATGTGCGCCTGACGTTGGGCAATGCCATCACGTCCAACCGCCGCAGCGTTTTGACGATGCGTGGTGAGAATTTCTCGGTCAAGACCTTTGAGCATTTGTCCGGTACGAGCCAGATCAGCGTCGGTGAAAGGTATTCCCGCCGCCGCAATGTCGGTGTATTCGGTATGCTCAATATCGGCTACAAGGATGGTCTCTTTTTGGATCTGACCGGCCGGGTGGACAAGTCCTCGACCTTGCCCAAGTCCAACAATACTTACTTCTATCCATCCGTCAGCTTTGCCTTTATTCCGGATGAGTTTGTGGATATGCCGGATTATGTGTCTTTCACCAAGCTGCGGGCTTCTTATGCCGTGGTAGGTCGCGATGTAGGTCCGCACCAAATCGGACGGACGTATGCTTCGTTGTTTGACCTACCATTCAATGGTCAAAATGCCTTTACGCTGTCTTCCTTTGAAGGAGACCCGAATCTGAAGCCGGAGTTTACCTCCAATATTGAACTTGGTGCCGAGATGCGGTTTTTCCACAACCGTCTGGGCTTTGATTTCACCTGGTACAAGTCCCACAGTACGGATTTGATTTTGCCGGTCCGGCTGAGTAATACCACGGGCCTGTCCCGCTATCTGACCAACGCCGGGGCTATCACCAATACCGGTATTGAGTTTGTCTTGAATACGCGACCGATTCAGAACAAAACGCTGTCCTGGGATCTGGACTTCAACTACTCGGCCAACAAAGGCACTGTGGATAAGATCCACGATGATGTAGAAGCCATTATCCTGGTGGACGACCGCATTGACTACAAATATGTCAAAGGTGGCCGCATCGGCGACCTGTACGGCTGGAAGTTTTTGTATGATCCCCAAGGCAATCTCATCATTAAAAATGGCAAGCCGCGGGTGAATTTTGACTCCACCGTGGTCGTGGGCAACGCTTTGCCGGATTTCATCCTTTCGATGACCAACGGCTTCAATATCGGCAACTTCCGCATCAGCGGCTTATTGGAATGGAAGAAAGGCGGCGATGTCTATGACAAGAGCTTCCGCAACAGCTATCGCAACGGTGTGCTGTATTCCACTATTCGCCGCTATGAGCAAGTCGTTTGGGACGGTGTCGTGGAGAATGGCAACGGCGAATATGAGCCGAATACCAATTATTCGGTCTTGGAGCCCGAGTCGGTGTATCGCTCCGGCTACTTTAACAATGCGGCCGAGATCATCCTGGAAGATGCCTCTTGGGTACGCCTCCGGAAAGTCTCGGTATCTTACCGCATACCGGCCAAGGTGCTCCGCATGACCAAGTACATTTCCGGCGCTACCATCAGCCTGACCGGTACCAACTTATTCCTGAATACGCCCTTCCGCGGCTTTGATCCGGAGACCAATTTTCTGGGCTCCGCGAGCAGCATCCGCGGTTATACCGGGCTGAAAACGCCGGCCACCAAGGGCTATATGTTGAGCCTGGATCTCAATTTCTAACTCACCACAAAAACAAATTACGATGAAAATATATCATCTCCTTTTGGTTTTGGTGTGGTCCACGTTGGTTTTGTCCTCCTGTGATGAATTTTTGGATGTCAACGAAAACGTGAACGCACCTACCGATGTGCCGGTGTCGGCTATCTTGCCGGCTTCCATTGAGCGGACCAGCTATGCACAGTTCTTACTGGCCCGTCAAGGCAACATCGTCACCCAACACATTGCCAATGTGGGCTCCTATCCGGAACGGCTTGGCTCTTCCGGTGCCTGGTCCACGATTTATCTCAATGCCATAGACGATGCCAAAAACATCCAGGAGAAAGCCGGTACGCAGTCGCCGTACTACGTGGGCGTCGCCAAGGTGCTGGAAGCCATCAATCTCGGTGCCTTGACCGACTGCTGGGAAGATGTGCCGTATAGCGAAGCGTTTAAGGGTACCGGTGAGCTCACTCCCAAATATGACAGTCAACAGGAGTTGTACAATCAAATCCAACGCCTGCTGGATGAGGCCATTACCGCCCTGTCTGCCGATGAGTCCCTTTTGAATCCCGGCAGCGATGACTTGATTTTTGGCGGCGACATTGACAAATGGATCAAGACCGCCCACACCCTGAAAGCGCGTTACATGATGCATTTGTCCAACAAGGGCATGGATGCCAATGCCATTCTGGGTGAGCTGGACCAGGGTATTGCGTCCAATGGGGACAATTTTCAGCTGATGTACAGTGCCGAGCACAAAAATTATTGGCACGACATCGCGCTGTCCAATCGCACGGGCAACTTGTCCATTACGCAAGGTGACTATCTCATCGAACAGATGAAAAACATCGTCTCCGGCGGCGATCCCCGCCTGCCACTCATCACTCAGGTGCCCAATGACTCTATCGGTGGGCTAAACGGCAAGACCGTAGAAGCCGATGATGAGTACAATACCGATTTTACACTGACGACCTGGCATAGTCGCGAGGATGCACCCAACGTGATGGTCAGCTTCGCAGAAGCCAAATTCCTGGAAGCAGAGGCGGCCCTGTCCGCCGGTGACAAGGCACGGGCTTATCAAGCTTACCTGGACGGTATCGCAGCGCACATGTCTATGATGGAAGTGGATCAGGCCGACATGGATGCGTATTTGGCCGATTCGCTCATTGCCGTCGGTGCAGACAATATTGACCTGTCACACATCATGCTGCAAAAGTATTTTGCCACGTATCTGACCACAGAGGCGTGGGTGGATATGCGTCGGCATCATTATGACCCGGCCATATTCCCCGGCTTTGTGCCCGGCGATCCGTACGGACTCGGTGTGCTACAACGAATGGATTATCCCCAATCCGAGTTTGATCGCAATGGCAATAATGCAAGTGCGGCCAAGAAAGATCCGGATGCCGTCATGTGGCGCGATCAATGATTTGTCTGAACTGTTAAAACACCAATCATGAAACAAATACTTCCCATACTCCTGGCCTTTGCCGTCGCCGTTTCCTTGCTGCCGGGCTGCTATAAGGAGCCAGACTGGGTCGGCGATCATATCAAGACGGAGAACAAACACTATCCTGTCATCTCGGGCTTCCGTGTCGTGGATAAGAAAGACGCTTATGCACAGGGGGACCAGGTGACCGTGGATCTGGATTTTTGGTCCGTGGATCCGATCAAGGAGATTCAGTTTTATTTCGTCAAGCCTGATACGGTTTTGGCGGGTTCGTCTCCTTATATCGAAAACTTCAAGGAGGATTCGCAGACCGATGAGTTGGTCATGAGCTTCACCGTACCGGTGGTACAGGACACCACCGACGTGGTCATTGATGCACTGATCATCAACGAAAACGGCCTGACGCGCCGGAGTGGCAGCGGCACAGGCAACCGTCCGTCGGTGAGCATTACTGTCTTGCCTTGATCTTGTAGCTTTTCAACATTTCTGCATATTTACGGAGCTGTCCTTTTGGGCAGCTCCGTAGTTTTTTCGTAACTGTTTAGGTACCCGCTGTTTTTGTGCTAAAATGCCCTTTTTGCCCCTGTTTTTTGGGATAAAACCGGAGCCCCTAAACCGTTAGCTTTTGTCTCAACTATTCTGCCCCTGGGCCGTTAAATGGTTGGGATAGGGGCATATATGCACTGAAATGCTTATATTTGCCAATCCCGGCTGCCGGCGCATGCTATGAGATGCATCAAACCCGGAGAAAGACGCATTTTCCTGCTATGTGCGTAACCCTGGAAGCTTTCCCCGCCCGGCCGGCGGGGAAAACTGCGCCGGCAGCACACGGCCGGGTTGTGTCTCGTTACCAATGTGTCCCTAGGTATATCCCAACCCAAGCCCTCTTGGGTAATGTTTACTCCTTGTAAACGCCGGCGCCGGTCAAACAACTGTCCGGTACGGTTTTTTTTCACCAATACACGGATTATGAAAAAGTTCATGTCTCAAATCGCCCCCGTTTTGATCGTGGGAGCTACATTGATCATTTCCGGTGTGATACTATATCGCACCTTCGGCTCTAAATCCATGCGCGCAAGGCGCGCAAAACTTCACGACAAAAAAAGAAAGGATATCAAAGCCACCAAGCTGAATTTTGTGCCCGCCGACTTTGAAGTGGGCCTCGACGAAGAGCAAGTCATCCGCATCCTCAAAGACCCGGAAAAATATCCCCGGCAGTTTGACCACTTGGTGCAGCTGATCAATCGTCGTGTGCTGCGCCACGTGGCCAACCGCCTGGACTTGCCTGATGAATTGCGCAAAGAGGTCGAACTGGAATACAACAAACACCACGCGTATCTGAAAAAGCAATATTTGCGGGAGTTTTTGCAATTGAAAAAACCGGACTCGAAGCTATACAATATTTGGTACAAAAACCAGGCTTCTGCCTCCGTAAAGCTTTTCAAAGAAGTATCATCCAAGTATGCGTGTTATCTTGCCGATATGGTGTTTAGTACCATCGCCGAGCGCGGCGGATTCAAAATACTGCAAGACAAAAAGAACATGGAGACGCCCTGCGGCGTGGCACTCAAAGAGGCCATCGGCCCGATGATGGAGCGACTGGAACAGCAGGCAGCGCTGGCAGACTTCAAGGAGAGTGGGGAAGTGTTGAAAAAAAAGGTAGAAAAGAATATTGCCGAATTGGCGGTCATGGAAGTGCAGGACAAAAAGGTCATTGATAAGACGGTCACGGCCAAGCTCTTTGGTTTCGATGTATCCTCCACGGATGTGACCATATCTGCTATCTCCAATCTGAAGGTGGGCTTTGACTTGCAAAGTCACTTTTCTATCCAGATAAAGCCACGCAACAAGGAAATTGTGGTCAGCCTGCCGGAGCCCACCATCCTTTCGCATGAGGTCTATCCCCGCGTGGATAAACTGGATCTGGGCTGGATGCGTGCCCTGCGCAAAGAAGACCTCAACCAATACATGAACTCGCTCCGCGAAGCCTTCCGGCGGGATGCTTACAACAGCCACATTTTCGACAAGTCCAAAAAGCAGGTAGAAGAGTTGCTCCGCATGATTATCGGGCCGGTGGCCAAGTCTATCAGCCCCAAGTACAAGATCCGCTTTGAGTATGTCAAAATTGACCATGAGCTGGCCAAATTCCAGCCAAGACCTACCAAGAAAGTAGCCGGTTTGATGAGATAAGACCGTAGCATTTAAAGAGAAGTTTACGCACCCTTTGGGCGCGTGGAGTACGCTCAGGTGGAGCTGTGATGCGTTTTGCCCCTTCCTGCCGTATAGCGTATGCCCTTTGATCTTTGAGTCCACTCTGAAAAATGCGTGGCGTGAGTGTACACCATATTCTCTCCCGATCAATTGAGGAATCGAAGAACCGAAGAACCGAAGAATCGTAGAATCGAAGAATCGTAGAATCGAAGAACCGTAGAACCGCTAAACCGTCCCGCACTTACTTGCCCTTAGTGCGGAGTAAATGGCCTTCATCATACAAAAAGCCTGAGCGGAAGGACCAAAGCTAGAATCTGGCAAAGCAAGTAAGTGCGGGGCCGCTAAACCGTTCTTACCCTATCAACGCGAAGCGTTGAGTCCGTTTACCTTTGACCCTGTACCTTGGACCATCAAACCGTAAGTGCGGGGCCGCTAAACCGTTCTTACCCTATCAACGCGAAGCGTTGAGTCCGTTTACCTTTGACCCTGTACCTTGGACCATCAAACCGTAAGTGCGGGGCCGCTAAACCATTAAACCGTTAAACCGCTATACCGTTTTTTGCCGGAGCAGGACTTTTTAGTAATTTATCCAAATAGGATTATCTTTGCCAATATCCCACCACGCACTAAAACGATCGGGGTAGTGAAGACACAGCAGACGAAAACGCTGGAGGATTACTTCTCTACATTTCGCGATTTGATTATCGGGCGAAATGCAGAGTTTGTCACGCCGTACGGGCCGCAGAAGTTGCTCTATGCCGACTGGACAGCCAGCGGCCGGCTTTATGAACCGATCGAGCGGCGCATCAGCTATGAAATCGGCCGCTTTGTGGGCAATACGCACACGGAGACATCGGTCACCGGCCGGGCTATGACCAAGTCTTATCACCATGCCAAGCAGATTATCAAGCGGCATGTCAATGCCTTGGAGTCTGATGTGCTGATTTCGTCCAATTCCGGGATGACGGGTGTAGTCAACAAATTCCAGCGTATTCTCGGACTCAAACTGCACGAGCGTTTTCGCGCCATGATTGACTTGCCCAAAGAAGACCGCCCGGTCATCTTTGTCACACACATGGAGCATCACTCCAACCAGACGTCCTGGATCGAGACGGTGGCCGATGTGTATGTGATCGGGGCCACACCCGAAGGCAGGGTAGATCTGGATGATCTTAGACGGCTGATAGCCCGCTTTCCCAACCGCACCAAAATCGCGGCGGTCACCTCCTGCTCCAATGTGACGGGCATCATCACGCCGTACCACGAGATCGCACGCATTATGCACGAAAACGAGGGCTTGTGTTTTGTGGATTTTGCCTGCTCGGCTCCCTATATCAAAATCGACATGAACCCGCCGGATCCAATGAAACGGCTGGATGCGATTTACTTCTCTCCACATAAATTTCTTGGGGGACCCGGCTCGGCCGGCGTGCTGATTTTTAAGGCGGCCCTATACAAAAATCGCGTGCCGGACAATCCGGGCGGGGGCACCGTCAATTGGACCAATCCGTGGGGCGAACATTCGTATATCGAGGAGATAGAGGCCCGCGAGGACGGAGGCACGCCAAGTTTTTTGCAGACGATGCGCACCGCGCTGTCTATCAAGTTGAAGGAGGAGATGGGGATCGAAAATATTCTCCGGCGCGAAAGAGAATTGCTGGACATTATTTGGCCCCGGATGAAGGCGATTCCCAAGCTCCATCTATTGGCAGACCATATTCCCGAGCGACTGGGTGTGTTGTCCTTTTATTTTGAGCATATCCACTACAATCTAGCGGTCAAGATACTCAATGACCGGTTTGGCATACAGACACGGGGCGGTTGTTCGTGTGCAGGTACGTACGGGCATTACTTGTTGGAGGTGTCCTATCAAAAATCCAAACGGATCGTGGAGTCCATCAGCCACGGTGATTTGTCGCAAAAACCCGGCTGGGTGCGCCTGTCCATTCATCCCACGATGACCAATGAGGAGATGCACTACATCGCCGACGCGCTGGAGGCACTGTCCGCCAATATTGACGAGTGGGGCAGGGACTATGTCTATGACCCGCACAAAAATGAATTCTTCCACGTCTCGGGTGCTACGACAGAGGATGATTTGGTACGGCGGTGGTATCGCGATATTTGAGAGGGCTATTGCAAATTAGCCTCGCGGGTGAAACACTGCCGCTGTTGAATTGTCCCGCACTTCGACAGTTCGGCTGGCATTTCGATAAGCACGATCCGGCAGGCGCAAAAAGCGCATTTTAACGCCCAGACAGCGGCTACCTAAACAGTTACTTATCGTTTTTATCAGTACACGCTGCGGAGGAGATTGATCAATTCATTGCGGGATGTCACTTCGTGGAATCTGCCGCCCTGGGTCCAGGTGATGCTGCCGGTCTCTTCAGAGACGATGATAACAGCCATGTTGGATGCCTCGCTCAAGCCAATGCCGGAGCGATGTCGAAGCCCGTACTTTTGGGGCAAATCGTGCCGGTTGGAGAGGGGAAGGACACAACCGGTGGCGTAGATGCGATATTTGTGTATCAACACAGCCCCGTCGTGCAAGGGACTATCCTTAGAAAAGATACTGAGCAATAACTCTTCACTGATGAGCGCATTGATGATCTTGCCCGTACGGGCCAGTTCGGAGACATTGTTTTTGTTGGCGATGACGATGAGGGCCCCGATGTGCCGTGCCCCCATCTTAAAAGCAGCTGAAGTGATGGCACGGATTTGCCGCTCGTGGGCCTTGTTTTTTTCATCGAGCTCGGGTTGTAAGAATCTTTTCAGGAAGTCCATCCGGCCGTGGAGCGTGGTCTGTCCCAGGTAGAGTAGGAAGCGCCGGATCTCCGGCTGGAAAATGATGATGAGAGCCAACACACCGATATTGGCCACGTGGTTGATGATGGCAGACATGATGACCATGTTCAGTGCCTTGGTCAACCAGCCGATGGCATAGACAAAAACCACCCCGATCAGGATATTGAGCGCGATGGTGCCCTTGAGCAAATTGTACAACCGGTAAATCAAGTAGCCCACGATGATGATGTCCAGCAGGTCCCACACCGTGACGGGCAGGAAGCCGATTTTGAACAGAAAGATGATCATGGCGGGACAGGGCATCGGCGGCCTATTTCACGTGGCTGTTGGTGTTGTAAAAGAAGAAAGAGAGCATATCGGCATTTTCGTCAATGAGCTTACTCGTAGGTTTGCCGGCCCCGTGGCCGGCAGAGGTCTCGATGCGTATCAGGATGGGGTTGTCGCCTTTCTGATGTTCTTGGAGTGCGGCTGCAAACTTGAATGAGTGTGCCGGGACAACGCGATCATCGTGGTCGCCTGTCATGATGAGCGTGGCCGGATACTTGGCATCGCGCACGTTGTGCAATGGGGAATACTTGTACAAATAGGCAAAGTCCGCTTTGTTTTCACTCAATCCGTAGTCATAGGCCCAGGCCCGCCCAATGGTGAAGTACTGGTAGCGCAACATGTCCAATACACCGACGCGGGGGATGGCGACCTTAAACAAGTCCGGGCGCTGGGTCATGCAGGCCCCCACCAGCAGGCCGCCGTTGGAACCGCCCTCAATACCCAATTTGTCCGGATTGGTATAGCCGCTTTTGATGAGAAACTCGGCGGCGGCGATGAAGTCGTCAAAGACGTTTTGTTTGTTGGCTTTGGTGCCGGCCAAATGCCATTTTTGCCCAAACTCTCCGCCGCCGCGGATGTTGGCCACGGCATAGACGCCGTCGTTTTCCATGATCAGCGAGCGCACCAGGCTAAAGGCGGGCAGAATGGAAATATTGAAGCCCCCGTATCCGTACAACAAAGTCGGGCGCTTGCCGTCCAGCTTCATGCCTTTTTTGTGAGTGACAAAGACGGGCACGCGTGTGCCGTCTTTGCTCTTGTAGAAAAATTGCTTGGTCACATAGGCATCCGGATCAAAGTTGATTTCGGGTTTTTTGAAGACTTCACTTTTTCCTTTGGCAAGGTCCATGTGGTAAATGGTCGTCGGATGCGTAAAAGAGGTAAAGGAATAAAACAGCTCCGGATCATCTTTTTTGCCGCTCAGCGCGCTCACCGTACCGATACCGGGCAGCGACAAGGCTGATTGATAGTGCCCGTTCCGGTCAAAGAACTTAACCAGCGAGGAGGCATTGTGCAGGTAGTGGCCGATGATTTTGTCACCCGCCAGGACGACGGATTTTAATACATCCTTGGCCTCGGGGATGACCTCCTGCCAATATTTCTTTTGTGGCGCAGTGGCACTGACGCGAATCAGGCGTTGATTGGGTGCATCCGCATTGGTCAGGATGTATAATTCATCGCCGGCATTGTCCACCACGGACAGGTCCGCTTCAAAGGATTCGGTGACGGGTACAAAGTCTGCATCTTCCTTCATCAAGTCCTTGATATACAGTGCATTACCGCTTGTAGATTGTGCTACTGCCAAGGCCAAATAGTGCTCATCTTCCGTGGTCATGCAATAAAAGTTGTAATCCGGGTGGCTGCGGTCGGCATAGATGAGCCGGTCTTCGGCCTGCGGCGTATTGACCTTGTGAAAATAGACTTGATGGAACTGGTTTTTGCCTTTCAGGACATCTTCTTTGGCCGGCTCCGGATAGCGGCTGTAAAAGAAGCCGTCCCTAAACCAGGCAATGGATGAAAACTTGACCCAGCGGACGGAGTCCGGCAGTGTCCGGCCTGTTTGGAGATCTTTGACCAGGATGGTATTCCAGTCCGAACCGCCTTCACTGACCTGGTAGGCGAGATATCTTCCGTCCCGCGAGAAGGCAAAATCACTCATGGCCACCGTGCCATCTTCGGAAAATTTGTTGGGGTCCAGGATGAGCTGCGGCGCGTCATCCAGGCTGTTTTGACCGTACAAGACCGCCTGGTTTTGCAGCCCGTCGTTTTTCAAAAAGTAGTATTTGTTGGCCACCTTGATCGGTGTGGAATATTTGGCATAGTTCCAAAGCTCTTTCAGGCGCTCGCGGACGCGGTCGCGAAAAGGAATCTTTGCCAGGTAGGCAAAGGTGACTTCGTTTTGGCGCTTGACCCATTCTTTTACTTCCGGGGCATGGTCGTCCTCCAGCCAGCGGTAGGGGTCCGCCACCTTGGTGCCGAAATAATCGTCTATGACTGTTGTGTCTTTTCTCGTTTCGGGATATTGCACGGGAATAGGTTGGTAGTTTACGGAAACACTTTCCTCTTGCGAGTTGTTTTGACAGCGGGCAAGCGTAAGGATAACGGCGAGGGCCAGGATGAATCTGTACATTTCGGACTGTTTTGGGTGCAATGTTAGCAAAAATTCGGCGTTTGACCGGTGGGATGCGGGAACGACGCACCGGCTTATGCAGCCTTTTTTGCAAAAATGCGTTGGACAGGGATTGTTTGTCATCACGATTTCGGTGCCCCTGTTTTAGCGTAATAACGGCGGGTGCCAAAATAGTTACAGCGGGTTACCAATGGTGTGGCTGATGCGTATGCACGGTTTTAAGAAGTTGATTATTGCCTCCGTGGCCTGGATGGTCTGTTTGCCGCTATTACTGCCGGCACAAGACGAGGTCCGTGACACAGAGATGGAA
>Ga0256832_1001057_pt1 | contig 18460 bp, 18 predicted proteins | sample 134614metaG_FD_190534 | JGI IMG/M metagenome (GOLD analysis project Ga0256832, IMG submission 190534) | Hydrothermal vent microbial communities from Lau Basin, Pacific Ocean - 134-614 | ecosystem: Environmental > Aquatic > Marine > Hydrothermal vents | place: Pacific Ocean: Lau Basin | collected...
GGAGTATCCGCTGTCGGTGCACGGGTTGATGCACAACGTCATCACCAATGCCTGGCGGGGCGATCCGTATCGCATCGACACCTTGTTGTTGTTCATGGCCAACATGGCGTGGAATTCGTCGATGAACACCGAGCGCGTGCGCGAGATGCTCACCGACAAGGACGACAACGGCGAATACAAGATCCCCTTCCTGATCGTTTGCGACGCCTTTCAGTCCGAGACCACTGCCTTTGCCGACCTGGTATTGCCGGATACCACCTACCTGGAACGCCACGATGCCTTGTCGATGCTGGACAGGCCGATCTCGCAGTTTACCGGCCCGGTCGACTCGGTGCGCATCCCGGTGGTCGAGCCAACAGGCGAGTGCAAGCCATTTCAGGAGGTCTTGATCGAGCTGGGCTCGCGTCTCGGTCTGCCGGCCTTTGTCAAGGAGGATGGTTCGCGCAAGTATCGTGACTACCCCGATTTCATCATCAACTACGAGACCTCGCCCGGCTCTGGTATCGGTTTCCTCGCCGGCTGGCGCGGCAAGGGGGGCGAGAAGTTCCTGAAAGGCGAGCCCAACCCGCGCCAGTGGGAGATGTATGCGCAGAACAACTGCTACTACCACTATGAGCTGCCGCGCTCGTACCAGTACATGCGCAACTGGAACAAAGGCTACCTGCAATGGGCGCGCGCCCACGGCATGACGCGTTATGCCGAGCCGATCACCCTGCACCTCTACTCCGAGGTATTGCAGAAATTCCGCCTTGCCGCGCAGGGCAAGTGGCCGGGCCGCCAGCCGCCGGAGCGGCTGCGCAAGCGCGTGGAGACCCATTTCGATCCACTGCCGTTCTACAGCGATACGCTGATGAACGAGCTGATCGATACCCACGAGTACCCGCTGAACGCCCTGACCCAGCGGCCGATGGCCATGTACCATTCATGGGATTCGCAAAACGCCTGGCTGCGCCAGATCCATACCCACAACTATCTGATGGTCAACCCCAAGACCGGCGCGGCCAACGGTTTTGACGATGGCGACTGGATCTGGGTCGAATCGCCGACCGGCAAGGTGCGCTGTATGTGCCGCTTTACCGAGGCGGTCGAGCCGGGCACGGTATGGACCTGGAACGCCATCGGCAAGGCCTCTGGCCTGTGGGGGCTGTCGCCCAGGGCGAACGAATCGCGCAAGGGCTTTCTCCTCAACCACCTGATCCCCGAGGAGCTGCCGCCATGCGAGGCCGGGTCGCATCTTTCCAATTCCGATCCGGTGACCGGCCAAGCCGCCTGGTTCGATCAGCGCGTGAAGGTCTACAAGGCCAGCGCGGAAGAGGAAAAGGCCACCTGGCCGCGTTTTCAGCCGGTCAAACGCTATCCGGGCCAGGAGCCGAAACGCGGCCGTTGGTTGAGCTATTTCGCCGGACGCTTCGGCAAAAAGGCAGGATGAGAACATGACACAGTTAGCCCTGGTAATCGATCTGAACGTCTGCGTCGGCTGTCACGCCTGCGTGACCAGCTGCAAGGAGTGGAACACCTCCGGCTGGGCCGGGCCGATGTCGGATTTTCACCCCTATGATGCCGATCCGAGCGGCACCTTCTTCAACCGCGTGCAGACCTTCGAGATCGGCGAGTTTCCCAATACCGAGACGGTGCATTTCCCGAAAAGCTGCCTGCACTGCGAGGAGCCGCCTTGCGTGCCGGTATGCCCGACCGGCGCCTCATACAAGCGCGAGGACAACGGCGTGGTGCTGGTCGACTATGACAAATGCATCGGCTGTAAGTATTGCTCCTGGGCTTGTCCATACGGCGCGCGAGAGCTGGATTCCCGGCAGAAGGTGATGAAGAAATGCACCCTGTGCATCGACCGCATCACCGATCAGAGCCTGCCCGAGGCCGAGCGCAAGCCCGCCTGCGTGCTCGCCTGTCCGACCAGCGCGCGCCTGTTCGGCGATGTGCACGATCCCGATTCCGAGGTCTCGGTCGCGATCCGCGAGCGTGGCGGTTACCAGTTGATGCCGGAGTGGGGCACCTCGCCGGCCAACCATTACCTGCCACGGCGCAAGACCCGCATCCGCATCCACGAAGACGAGCTGGTGCGCGCCGACAACCCGCTCGACAAAGAGGCCATCGACCTGCCCGAAGAGCAGGGCGAAACCCTTGACGACGTCGCCTGGTAAGAGGAACAAGCGCCATGCATCCCGCTTTCTCCGTGATCTTTCTGACCACTCTGATCGGCGCCGCCCAGGGGCTGTTTCTGGCCCTGGTAACCGGTCAGGTCTATTCGCTGGCCAAACTGCTCGAGGCGCAAGACAATCTACGTTTCTACGCCTTGGGCAGCGCGCTGGCGCTGGTATTGCTGGTGGCCGGCCTGATTGCCTCGTTCTTCCACCTTGGTCATCCCGAACGTGCCTGGCGCTCGGCTGCCCAATGGCGTACCTCGTGGCTCTCACGTGAGGTCATTGCCTTGCCACTGTTCATGCTGCTGGTTGCGCTCTATGGCCTGATCCATTACGAAGGATGGACGCAGCCCCTGTTCTCGATCCGCGGCGTGGTCGATGTCGATGCCAGTCTGATCGTCGGTGTGGTGGGCGCCCTCGTGGCGTTTCTGCTGTATGTTTGCACCGCGATGATCTACGCCAGCCTGCGCTTTTTGCAGGAATGGCATAGCCCGCTGACGGTGCTCAACTTCGTCTTTTTCGGGTTGGCCTCCGGTTTTACCCTGGCCGCCGCCTTTACCGCGTGGATCGGCGTGCATCTGGTTGGCTTCTATGGCGCCTGGGCGGTCGTATTCACCTTGCTTGCCGTGTTCACGCGCTTGGCCTCGCTGTATCGCAACGCGCGCATCAAGCAGAAATCCAGCTTGCAGACCGCCATCGGCGTGCGCCATACCACGGTGCGCCAGAAAGCGCAGGGCTTCATCGGCGGCTCGTTCAACACCCGCGAATTCTTCCACGGACGCGGCGAGAGCGCATTGAAATGGATTCGCCGGGGATTTCTGCTGTTGGTGTTCGTGGCGCCGGTTGCGCTACTCGGGGTTGCCTGGTATCTGCATTCGGCCTGGCTGCCCCTGCTGGCCTTCGTTTCCCAGTACCTGGGGCTGTTGTTGGAGCGATACTATTTCTTCACCGAGGCGCGACATCCGCAGAATCTCTATTATCAGTCAATGTACTGAACAGACCGCCCTCTGCTCCAGGCCGGATTCGGGAATCGTGGGGAGATTCCGCGCGGATGTCGCGCGTGTCAGGCACCAATCCAGAACCGCGCGCAACATTGCCCGTTTGTTCGACGAAGGCTGGAGGAGCAGCGCGATACGCTTTCTGCGCGGCTCTTGAGGATTCAACGCGGCGAGTAACTGTCGGGAAACAGGATCGTTGGGTGCCGCTGGTGGTGGTCGTCGCGGCGGGGGAAGTCCAGTACATAGTGCAAGCCGCGGCTTTCCTTGCGGCGGCGCGCGCTGGCGATGATCATTCCGGCGACGTCGACCAGATTGCGCAGCTCGAGGAGGTCATTGTTGACCCGGAAGTTGCCGTAGTATTCGCGGATCTCGTGGCGCAGCAGGTTGCAGCGGCGTTCGGCGCGCGCAAGGCGCTTGGTGCTGCGCACGATGCCGACGTAGTCCCACATGAACCGGCGCAGTTCGTCCCAGTTATGGGAGACCACGACGCGTTCGTCGGGGTTGCCGACGCGGCTTTCGTCCCAGGGCGCGACCTCGGGCGGCGGCGGGGTATCGGCCTGGCGCGCGATGATGTCGTCGGTGGCGAGCTTGCCGAACACCAGGCATTCCAGCAGCGAGTTGCTGGCCATGCGGTTGGCGCCGTGCAGACCGGTGTAGGCGGTTTCGCCGATGGCGTAGAGCCTGTCGATATCGGTGCGCGCGTGGCGGTCGCTGACGACGCCGCCGCAGGTGTAGTGGGCGGCGGGCACGATCGGGATCGGTTCACGGGTGATGTCGATGCCGAACTCCAGGCAGCGTTGGTGGATCGTCGGGAAGTGTTCCCGGATGAATTCCGCCGGCTTGTGGCTGATGTCCAGATAGAGGTGGTCGGCGCCGAGTCGCTTCATCTCGTGGTCGATCGCGCGCGCGACGATGTCGCGCGGAGCGAGTTCGGCGCGCGGGTCGAAACGCTCCATGAAGCGGCTGCCATCGGGCAGCAACAGCTTGGCTCCCTCGCCGCGTAGCGCCTCGGAGATCAGGAAGGATTTGGCCTTGGGGTGGTAGAGGCAGGTCGGGTGAAACTGCATGAACTCCATGTTGGCGACCCGGCAACCGGCGCGCCAGGCCATGGCGGTGCCGTCCCCGGTGGCGACATCGGGGTTGCTGGTATACAGGTAGACCTTGCTCGCGCCGCCGGTGGCGAGCGCGGTGAAACGCGCGCGGAAGGTGCGCACGCGGTCGGCGCGGATATCGAGCACATAGGCGCCAAGGCAGGTTTTTCCGCCATTGGGGCGGTTGCGCGTGATCAGGTCGATGGCGATGTGGTGTTCGAGGATCTCGACGTTGTCGCGCGCGCGTACCTGATCGACCAGCGTGAATTCCAGCGCGCGACCGGTGGCGTCGGCGGCATGCACCACGCGTCGATGGCTGTGGCCGCCCTCGCGGGTGAGATGCAGCGCGGTGTTCTCGCGCGTGAATTCGACCCCGGTGCGTTGCAGCCAGCGGATCGCCTCCGGGCCTTGTTCCACCACGGTGCGCACGGTTCCTTCATCGCACAGGCCGGCGCCGGCCTCGAGCGTATCCTGGATGTGGGATTCGATCGAATCGCTTTCGTCGAGCACCGCCGAGATGCCGCCTTGGGCATACAGGGTATTGCCCTCCTCGATACCGCGCTTGGAGATCAGCGCGATGCGCAGTTCGCGCGGCAGGCGCAGCGCCAGTGACAGGCCAGCCGCGCCGCTGCCGATGATCAGGACATCGTGGATCGATTCATGCATGGTTCCCGCCCGTCAGGCTGAGTGGGGAGCGCGCGGCATCGTACGTCCCCGCCGGGTATAATGTAGCGCATGATAAACGACAACGCATCGCCCCCGTTGAATTTCCCCATTCGCGCCGAACTTTCGCCGCGTCTTTTGGTCCATACCCTGTACCGGGCGGGTCGCCTGTGGGGTCCGGGCGGGGTCTCCGCCGATGGCTGACGACAAGCAGCTCGACCAGGCCTTGGTGGAGCGCGTCCAACAGGGCGATAAACAGGCCTTCGATCTGCTCGTGCGCAAGTACCAGCAGAAGATCATGAACGTGATCATGCGCTATGTGCACGATCCGGACGAGGCCCAGGATATCGCTCAGGAGGCCTTTATCAAGGCCTATCGCGCATTGCCCCGGTTTCGCGGTGACAGTGCGTTCTACACTTGGTTGTATCGCATTGCGATCAATACCGCGAAGAATGTGCTGGTGTCGCGCGGGAGGCGGCCGCCGAATTCCGATGTCGAGGTCGATGTCGCCGAGCAACTCGACGCCGGCGCGCGGCTGAAGGATCAGGCCACGCCCGAGAGTTTCCTCCACGAGGAGGAGGTCATGCGCACGATCCGGCAGGCGATGGACGATCTGCCGGAGGATCTGCGCACCGCGATCATGCTGCGCGAGCTGGATGGCATGAGTTATGAACAGATTGCCGAAGCCATGTCTTGTCCGATCGGCACCGTGCGGTCGCGCATCTTCCGCGCCCGCGAGGCCATCGACAAGAAGCTGAAGCCGGTATTGAACCCTTGACCAAACGGTGGTTCCGATGGACAGAACGACACAACAAGAGCAGTTGTCCGCGATGGTGGACGGAGAGCTTTCCACGTTCGAGCTGCGCCGTCTGCTTGGCCGTATCGAAGAAGAAGGCGATGCAAGCCTGGTCGCCACCTGGCAACGCTATCACCTGATCGGCGCGGCGTTGCGGGGCGAGCGCCTGCCGCGACAGGGCCTCGAGATCGCCGACCGGGTGGCCGGCGCATTGGTCGACGAGCCCGCGCCCCGGCGCCGGCCCCAGTCGCCGGTCTGGCTGAAGCCGGTGGCCGGCGCGGCGATCGCGGCCAGCGTCGCGGCGGTGACGGTATTGGCGCTGTTGCCCGGCCGGGAAGGGGTCGATAGCGCCGCGCGCGTCGCGGAGAAGGTTCAGACGCCGGCGGAAAACAGCGAGGCCGCGATCGCGCGACAGATGCTCGACAGCGGCAATCTGGATACTTTCGCACCCGCCGGCTGGCGCGCGCGCACCGCGAGCACGCGTTGGCATGAACAGCCTGGCGACTCCCCGCGGATCGACGAACAACGTCTGAATCACTATCTGATGGAGCATTCCGAATTCGAACGTCAGTACGGTGTCGGCGGTATCCTGCCCTATGCCAGCTTTGTCGGCCATGACGCCAGATAGGTTGGTCGGCGCGGCCCTGTCGGCATTGCTCGTTTGCGCGCCGGCGGTGGCCGGCCCGGCGCGCGAGGATGCCGCGTCGCGGGCCTTGCAGTGGCTGCATCGCATGAGCCATGCGATGCGCCACGAAAACTACATTGGACGTTTCGTCTACCAGCACGACGACCAGCTCGATGCGATGGAGATTCGCCATTTCGTCACCCCGGACGGCGAGAAATCCCACCTGATCGCCTTGAACGGCGCCGTCACCGAGGTACTGCATGATGGCGACCGGGTGATCTGCGTTACTCCACGCGCGGATTCGCTGGCGGTAGAGCGCTTTCGGGCGCCGCGAGGCCTTTCTCATCTGTTGCCGAGCGATACCGGGCGGCTCGCCCGCTCGTATGAGATCCAGCGTTTTCGCGACAACCGTATCGCCGATCGCGCGGCGGTGGTGGTCGGCCTGTTGCCGCGCGACGAGTACCGCTATGGCCTGCGGTTGTTTCTCGACAAGCATACCGCGCTGCCGTTGCGCGCCGACCGGTTGACCCGCGATGGCCGGGTGTTGTCACGCATCCTGTTCGTCAACCTGCTGACCGGCGCCGAGGTCGCGGGCTTCGACGATGCGCTTCGCGTCAGCGGCGATCGGGAGCGCTATCAACTTATCCTGCACGCCGCGAACGCGAAGTCCAACCCCGCGCGCGCGGAAGCGGCCGGTAGTCAGCAACGCTGGCGCTTCGGCGATCTGCCGCCGGGCTTTCGACTGGTCGGCCGGCGTCGTTTGCCCGGTCGGCACGCGCGCGTCGAGCAATACATCTTCAGCGACGGCTTGTCGAGCTTCTCGGTCTATCTGGAACCCAGCCGTGACGGCGCCGTCGACAGCCTGGTTCATGCCGGCGCGGTGCATGCCTATGGCCGCGCGCTGGGCGATCGCCATGTGACCATTGTCGGCGAGGTGCCCGGCGCCACGGTCGAGCGCGTGGCGCGGGGGATCGAGCCGCTCGACGGCGCCCCCCCGAAGCTTGCCGGAAAAGCGGCGGAGTAGGGCGATGATCGTTGCCGAGGCCCGCGTGCTGCGCTGTGATGCCGACTGTCTCTGGGTGGATGTGCAGCGCCCGGGCGGATGCGCCAATTGCGCTGGTCAGTCGGGCTGTTCGACCGCGGTGTTGGCGCCTTTCTTCTCCCGCCGGCAGGCGCCATTGCGCGTGGCGCGGCGCGGCGCGCAAGCGCGTCTGCCGGGCGAAACAGTGCGTATCGGCATCCGCGAAAGCACTTTGCTGCGTGGCTCGCTATGGCTCTACCTGTGGCCGGTGGTCGGGCTGATCATCGGCGCGGTGCTTGGTCAGGCGCTCGGCGAACGGGTTTTTTCGCAAGCGAATGAAACCCTTACCGTCATCGGCGGTCTATCGGGCCTGAGCGGCGCATTCTGGCTGATCGCGAAACGATCGGCCCGCGCCAGCGCCGGCCCGGAGGTCGTGCTGCTCGACGAGCCACGGCGTTCCCGGTCTCCGCGGCGCTGAATCCTCTGTTTCCCTGAATCCTCGTTTCAAGGAGTCGTACCATGCGAGTGTCTTTCTCCGTATTCCAGCGCTTCGTTTTGTTCGCCGCGTTGCTGGCCGGTTTTGCTCTGGCCCAGGCGCGCACCACCGCGCTGCCGGATTTCACCACCATCGTCGAGCGCAATGCGCCCGCGGTGGTCAACATCAGCATCATCCAGAACCACCCGGGCGCGCTCCTCGGCAAGAATCTGCCACTGCCGGAATTGCCCGAGAACAGCCCGTTCGGCGAATTGTTCAAGCGTTTTCTCGATCCGCACGGCGGGGGCATGCCGCATGGTTACAAGACACGCTCGACCGGTTCCGGCTTCATTATCTCGCCGGATGGCTACATCCTGACCAACCGGCATGTCGTCGATGGCGCCGATGAGGTGCAGGTGCGTCTCAGCGACCATCGCGAGTTCACCGCCAAGGTCATCGGCGCGGATGAGAAAACCGATATCGCCCTGGTCAAGATCGACGCGAAGAACCTGCCGGTGGTCAAGCTCGGTCGCAGCGACAACCTGAAGGTCGGCGAATGGGTGCTCGCGATCGGTTCTCCATTCGGACTGGAACACTCCGCCACCGCCGGTATCATCAGCGCGCTCGGGCGCAGCCTGCCGAGTGAGAACTATGTTCCCTTCATCCAGACCGACGTCGCCATCAACCCCGGCAACTCCGGCGGGCCGTTGTTCAATCTCGACGGCGAGGTGATCGGGGTCAACTCGCAGATCTACAGCCGCAGCGGCGGTTACATGGGTTTGTCGTTCTCGATCCCGATCCAGGTGGCGATGAATGTCGCCGACCAACTGCGCGCCACGGGCCATGTTTCGCGTGGCTGGCTCGGCGTCGCGATTCAGGATGTTTCGCGCGATCTCGCCGAATCCTTCGGCCTGTCGCGCCCGGTCGGCGCGCTGGTCGCCCAGGTGGTGGCCGGCAGCCCGGCCGAGAAGGCCGGCCTGCGGCTTGGCGACGTGATCCTGAGCTTCAACGGCAAGGAGGTCGAAGACTCCTCGGCATTGCCGCCGATGGTCGGCGCCAGCCCGATCGGCAAGGCGGTCGATCTCGGCATCCTGCGCGATGGCCGCGAGAAGCACGTCCAGGTGGTCATCGGCAAGCTCGCTGAGAACGACGGCGAGGTGGAGCCCGCCCGTTTCGGCGAGCCGGAACAGGCCGCCAGCGGTCGTCTCGGTCTGGTCGTGACCGAACTCGACAGCCGTCGGCGCCAAGCCTTGAAGCTGCGTGGCGATACCGGCGTGCTGGTCGAAAAGGTCGAGCCGGGTCCGGCGCGCGAGGCCGGTATCCGCCCTGGCGACGTGATCCTGATGTTCGACAAGCGCCCGGTCCGTGATCCACGCGAGCTGAAGAAGCTGATCGCCCGCGCCGGCGCCGGTCGCACCGTGCCGGTGCTGATCCAGCGCCGGGCCGACGGTCCGATGTTCCTGGCGCTGCGTATCCCGAAGTCCTGAGCGTCGCGATGATCGAGCTGACCTTGTACACCCGCGAGGGTTGTCACCTGTGTGACGAGTTGCGACGTCGGCTCGAGCCCTGGCTCGGCAGCGGTCGTTTTCGCCTGGTGACGCGGGATGTCGACAGCGATCCGGATTGGTTCCAGCGCTTCGATACCCGCGTGCCGGTGTTGATGGCGGGCGAACGCCATCTGTGCGACTACGTCCTCGACGAGGACGCGCTGCGCGCGCTGTTGCGTTGACCGCCTGCCGGGTTTACATCCACTCTTCATTGCGCGGGTGACAGGGCAATCGCGCGTAAATGCCATTGACTTGGCAAGGCGTAGGCCCGATCAAGTACCGCGGATCGGCCAACGGCGCGGTTTCGCGGCACCGCCGTAGCCGTTTCCGCTGCGCTTGAACCGGCCCGCAAAGGTTTTTTTCCATGTAGGCATGGGTCCGATGCAAGGTGGCGGATCGGGCAATCGCGCCAAGCTTTTGAAATCAGGAAACCTCAAGCGAAATGAAGCGCGATTGTCCTGGCGGCTTCGCCTTCCACGGTCATCTGCGGTATCATTGGCGGCCATTCCGCCTTTCCGTCGAAGGGGCCCCTTTTCGGGCCCTTTCGCGTTTTCTCTATGACAGATCAAAGCCATATCCGAAACTTTTCGATCATCGCGCATATCGACCACGGCAAGTCGACGATCGCCGACCGTTTCATCCAGCATTGCGGCGGCCTCAGCGAGCGCGAGATGGCGGCGCAGGTGCTCGATTCGATGGACCTGGAGCGTGAACGCGGGATTACGATCAAGGCGCAGAGCGTGACGCTGGATTATCAGGCGGAGAACGGCGAGACCTACAAGCTGAATTTCATCGACACGCCCGGGCATGTGGATTTCTCCTACGAGGTATCGCGCTCGCTGGCGGCCTGCGAGGGAGCCTTGCTGGTGGTCGATGCCGCGCAAGGGGTCGAGGCGCAGAGCGTCGCGAACTGCTATACCGCGATCGAGCAGGGCCTGGAGGTGCTGCCGGTGCTGAACAAGATCGATCTGCCGTCGGCCGAGCCGGAGCGGGTGATCAACGAGATCGAGGAGATCATCGGGCTGGAGGCGCATGACGCGGTGCGCGTCAGCGCGAAGACCGGGCAGGGCATCCCGGAGCTGCTCGAACGTCTGGTCGAGGTGGTGCCGCCGCCGCAAGGCGACGAGAACGCGCCCTTGCAGGCCTTGATCATCGATTCCTGGTTCGACAGCTTTGTCGGCGTGATCTCGCTGGTGCGGGTCATGAACGGGCGCATCCGCAAGCGGGACAAGATGCAGGTGATGTCGCATGGGCGCACCTTCCAGGTCGACGAGGTCGGGGTGTTCACGCCCAAGCGCACCGCCACCGGCTCGCTCGGCCCCGGCGAGGTCGGCTATCTGATCGCCGGTATCAAGGAGATCGACGGGGTGCCGGTCGGCGACACCATCACGCTGGCGGACAACCCGGCGCCCGAGCCGCTGCCGGGTTTCGAGCAGATGCGCCCGCGTGTCTTCTCCGGCCTGTACCCGGTCAACACCGAGGATTACGAGGCCTTCCGCGAGGCCCTGCAGAAACTGCGTCTGAACGATGCCGCGTTGCACTATGAGCCGGAGACCTCGCAAGCGCTGGGTTTCGGTTTCCGCTGCGGCTTTCTCGGCATGCTGCACATGGAGATCATCCAGGAACGGCTCGAGCGCGAGTATGGCCTGGATCTGATCACCACCGCGCCGACCGTGATCTACGAGGTGGAGCTGAACGACGGCGAGGTGATTCAGATCGAGAACCCGGCCGATCTGCCGGACCCGAGCCGCGTCAACGAGATCCGCGAACCGGTGATCGAGGCGACGATTCTGTCGCCGCAGGATTACCTCGGCGCGGTGATGGGGCTGTGCATCGAGAAACGCGGCATACAGAAACAGATGCACTACCTCGGCGGCCAGGTACAGCTGGTCTACGAGATGCCGATGAGCGAGGTGGTGCTGGATTTCTTCGACCGCCTGAAATCGGTCAGCCGCGGCTTTGCTTCATTCGAGTACGAATTCAAGCGCTTCCAGGCGGCGCCGCTGGTGAAGCTGGATATCCTGATCAACGGCGAGCGGGTCGATGCGCTGTCGCTGATCGTGCACCGCGACAACGCCGAGGCGCGCGGTCGCGAGCTGACCGGAAAGATGAAGGAAATCATCCCACGGCAGATGTTCGAGGTGGCCATCCAGGCGGCGATCGGCAGCAAGATCATCGCGCGCTCGACGGTCAAGGCCTTGCGCAAGAACGTCACCGCCAAATGCTATGGCGGCGATGCCACGCGCAAGCGCAAGCTGCTCGAAAAACAAAAAGCCGGCAAGAAGCGCATGAAGCAGGTCGGCAAGGTCGAGATCCCGCAGGATGCCTTCCTCGCCGTGCTGCGGGTCGGCAAGGACAACAACTGAAACGGCGCGCGCGCCCCAACGACAAGGAAACCAATACTACCCATGAGCATCGATCTCCCCCTGATATTGGTCAGCGGTACCGCGATCACCGGCTTCATCTGGCTCAGCGACGCGCTGTTCTTCGCGCGTCGGCGCAAGGCCCGGGCCGGGACCCCCGAGCAGGCCAAGCCTCCGGCCGTCGTCGAGTATTCGAAATCCTTCTTCCCGATCCTGTTGATCGTGCTGATCCTGCGTTCGTTCGTCTTCGAGCCGTTTCGCATCCCGTCCGGCTCGATGCTGCCGACCCTGGACATCGGCGATTTCATCATCGTCGACAAAAACGCCTATGGCATCCGCCTGCCGGTGTGGAACAAGAAGATCCTCGATACCGGTTCGCCGAAGCGTGGCGAGGTGTTCGTATTCCGTTATCCGCGCGATCCGTCGACCGACTACATCAAGCGGGTCGTCGGTTTGCCCGGCGATGTCATCGAGTACCGTGACAAGGTGCTCTATATCAACGGAAAGGAAATGAAGCAGGTGCCGATCGGCCGCTATACTGGAGTAGGTGGGGGCAAGCGCGCCACCGGCGAGCTCGAAAGCATCGAGGATCTCGACGGCGTCAAGCACTCCATCCTGACCGCCGATCGGGCGCCGAACCTGCCATGGGGCTGCATGGTGCTGGCCCACGGTCCGTACCGGGTGCCGGAAGGGCATTACTTCGCAATGGGCGACAACCGCGACAACAGCAGCGACAGCCGTTGTTGGGGGCCGGTTCCGGACGAGAACCTGGTCGGTCGCGCGCGTTTCATCTGGATGAACTTCGATACCGCAAAAGAAGGCTTCCCGATCGACTGGAGCCGTATCGGCAAGAAAATCGAGTAATATCATGATGCATCGATTCGCATATCACCAACGCGGCATGACCGGCATCGGTTGGCTGATGGTACTGATGGTACTGGGGTTTTTCGTGTTCCTGATCCTCAAGATCGGGCCGACCTATATGGAACACTACAGTATCCGCTCAGTGCTGCACTCCTTCGACGCCGATACCTCGCTGGCGAAGAAATCGTCGAGGATGCTTCGCCAGATGATCCGGAATCGTCTGAAGATCAACAGCGTCTACGATTTCGACATGCACAATCTGAAGATCAAGAAACGGCCGGACCGTTTCGATATCGACCTGAGCTACGATGTGCGCAAGCCCTTGGTCGGGAATATCGATGTATTGATCAGCTTCAAAGACAAGGTATCGATCCCGATCACGCGATGACTTCCGTGGCACGTCTTGAGCGCCGATTGGGATTTCAGTTCCATGACCGGGGGCTGCTGAAGCAGGCCCTGACGCATCGCAGCGCCGGCCAGCATAACAACGAGCGCCTGGAGTTCGTCGGCGATGCGGTGCTCGGCATGATCGTCGCCGACCAGCTCTACCAGCGTTTCGCGCAGGCCAACGAGGGGCAGATGAGCCGCCTGCGCGCCTCGCTGGTGAAGCGCGAGGCGCTCGCCGAAGTGGCGCATGGGCTGTCGCTGGGCGATTACCTGATACTCGGCGAGGGCGAGCAACGCAGCGGCGGGCACCAGCGCGATTCCATCCTTGCCGACGCGCTCGAGGCGATCATCGGCGCGGTTTACCGGGATCAAGGCTTCGAAGCGGCGCGCGCGTTGGTGTTGCGGTTGTGGCGCAAACAGCTCGATGGCTTGACCCTGGACCAAGAACAGAAAGACCCGAAAACCCGTCTGCAGGAATGGTTGCAGGCGCGTGGGCACGCGTTGCCGGTTTACGAGATTACCCGCGTCGAGGGCAAGCAGCACCAGCAGGTATTCCACGTCGCCTGCCGCGTCGCCGCGCTCGGGCGCACCCTGGTCGCGCAAGGCGGCAGCCGGCGCAAGGCCGAGCAGGCGGCCGCCGCCGCGTTGCTTGACGAATTGCGTGAATGAGCCGCGCCGTCGATTTCTCTATCCAGGATGACTTGTGAGTACTGATACCCCTGCCTCCGTTCACCGCTGTGGACACATCGCCATTGTCGGCCGCCCGAACGTCGGCAAGTCGACCCTGCTGAATCGCCTGATCGGTCAGAAACTGGCGATTACCTCGCACAAGCCGCAGACCACGCGGCACAGCATCATCGGCGTCAACAGCGTGCCTGGCGCGCAGTTCATCTATGTCGATACCCCGGGCATCCATCGGCGTGGCGGGCAAGCGATGAACCGCTATCTGAACCGCACCGCGAAATCGGTGCTCGCCGGTGTGGACGCCGTGCTTTTCGTCGTCGAGGCGCTGGTTTGGAGCGAGGAGGATCAGATCGTCCGCGATGCCCTGCGCGAGGCCGGTGTGCCCGTGATCGCAGTGGTCAACAAGGTCGACAAGGTTCAGGACAAGGGGCGCCTGTTGCCGTATCTGGCGCAACTCAGCGAGCGCTTGGAACTGGAAGCCGTGGTGCCTGTCTCGGCACGCAGCGGCGAGCATGTCGAGCGGATCGAGCCGCTGCTGGCGCCGTTACTGCCCGAGGGTGAGGCCCTCTATCCGGAAGACCAGCTTACCGACCGCTCCTCGCGCTTTCTCGCCGCCGAATTGGTGCGCGAGCAGCTGACGCGACTCTACGACAAAGAGATCCCTTACGCGCTCACCGTGGCCATCGAACAGTTCGAAGAGCACGAGCGGTTGTTGCGCATCCATGCCCTGGTGCGGGTCGAGAAGGAAAGCCAGAAGGCGATCCTGATCGGCCGGGGCGGCGCGGCGCTGAAGGAGGCCAGCCGGCGCGCTCGCAAGGCGATGGAGAAGCTGTTCGGCAAGAAGATCTACCTGCGGGTCTGGGTGAAGGTCGACAAGAGCTGGTCGGCCGATGAACAGGCGCTGGCCAGGCTGGGCTACCGCGACGATTGATCCCCGATGGCGATCCATACCGATGTCGCCTACCTGCTGCACCGGCGCGCGCACGGCGATACCAGCCTGCTGGTGGAGATCTTCTCGCTCGATCACGGGCGTTTCCCGGCGATCGCCCGGGGCGCGCGGGCGGCGCGCCGCGGCGCGCCGTTACAGTCGTTCCTGCCGTTGCGGATCGAATGGTCCGGACGTGGCGAGGTCAAGACCCTGCGGCGTTTCGAAATCAGCGCCGAGAGCGGAAGCCAGGCCATCGACCTGGCCGGTGAACGGCTCTACTGCGGTTTCTATCTGAACGAGCTGCTGATGCGGCTGCTGCCACGCGAGGACCCGCATCCGTGGCTGTTCGGCTTCTATCAGCAGACCCTGGCGGCGCTGGCCGGCGGCGGGGAGCTGGAGGTTGCGCTGCGCCGCTTCGAGCTGGCGCTGCTGGAGCAGCTCGGTCATGCTCCGGACCTGCGCGCCGATCTCGACGGAAAGGCCCTCGATCCGTCCGGGTGCTATTGTTTCGGCACCGACGGCGCGCGCCGCTGCGATGCGGCCACGCCCGGGGCGGTGCAGGGTGCGACGCTGCTCGCGCTGGCGCGCGGCGAACTCCCGGACGCCGACGCGCGACGCGAGGCGAAACGGCTGCTGCGCCGGCTGATCGGGTATCATCTCGACGGCCGGCCCCTGAAGAGTCGCGAGCTGTTCGCCGGCGTGGCGAAGCCGGTTCGCCGCTGAGACGGAAAGCCACCCATTCCCACGAGCATCAGGATCAAGTCATGTCATACGAGAGACTGCTGGGGGTCAATATCGACCATATCGCCACCATCCGTCAGGCGCGCGGCACCCGCTACCCGGAGCCGTTGCAGGCGGCGCTGCTCGCCGAGCAGGCCGGCGCCGACGCGATCACGCTGCATCTGCGCGAGGATCGTCGGCATATTCAGGATCGCGATGTCGAGCTGTTGGTGGATACCTTGCAGACTCGCATGAACCTGGAGATGGCGGCCACCGACGAGATGTTGCGCATCGCGCGCATCATCCAGCCGGCGGACTGCTGCCTGGTGCCCGAGCGGCGCGAGGAGCTGACCACCGAAGGCGGTCTCGATGTCCTGGGACAACAGGCGGTGCTGCGCGATTTCTGCGCCGCGCTTGCCGAGGCCGGGGTGAGGGTATCCTTGTTCATCGATCCCGACCGGCGGCAGATCAATGCCGCCGCCTCGGTCGGCGCGCCGGTCATCGAGATCCATACCGGGCGTTATGCCGATGCCGAAACCCCGGAACAAGTGGAGGCCGAGTTCCAGCGTATTCAGGAGGCGGTGGCCTTCGGTCTTGAGAACCGGCTACAGGTCAATGTCGGCCACGGCCTCGATTACCACAATGTGGGTCGGGTCGCGCGGATCGACGGCGTGCGTGAGCTGAATATCGGGCACAGCATCGTCGCGCGCGCATTGTTCACCGGCATCGAGGAGGCGGTGGCGACGATGAAGCGTCTGATTCAGCCGCTTTCCGGAGCTTCCGAAGCGGAGATCTCCCGCAGCTGACAGGCGAAGGCCAGCACCTCGGCGACCGCGCGGTAGAGCGCTTCGGGCACCTCGCCGGCGAGCGGCAGTTGCGCCAGCAGCGCGCTCAGCTCCGGATCCTGGCGCAGCGGCACGCCGTGCTCGCGCGCGATCGACTCGATCCGCTCGGCGAGGCTCCATTCGCCCTTCGCGGTCACCCGGGGCGCGCCCCGTCCATCGTAACGCAGCGCGACCGCGCGGGGCCGGGGCGCTTTCATGCGTGGGCATCCACTAACGGCGGAGCAGCGTCCGCCGCCGGCGGCTCGCCGGCGCGACGGGAGGCGCGGCCGGTCCGCGTGGTCAGTCGATCGAGCGCGAAGCCGGCCTGGCGCAGCGCCGCTTCGAGGCGGGGCGCAAGCCCGGCGGCCTGGTCCCGCGTGCGCGCGCGTTCGCAGCACAGATCCACTGCCAGGTGCTCTCCGCGCAAGCGCAAGGTGACATCGATCGGCCCGGTCGCCTCCAGATCCAGGTGCAGGCGCAGGGCCCAGGCAGCTTCCTCCGGGGGCTCGTCTTGGTTCGTTTCGCGGTCGATATCCAGGCGTAACAGGTCGATCTGTCCGTCGTTCCCCAGCAGCGGCAGATCAATGCGCAACAGCGGATTTTCGCCCGCCACGCGGGCTTGCAGCCATTCGGCCTGGCGGGTCTCGATCGTGGCGAGCGCGCTCTCCAGCAGTGGCTTCGATGTGTTCGCGCCCTCGTCCGTTGCGAGCAAGCGCAGCAGTTGGTACTTGAGATCCCGCCGGGGCGTCTCGCCACGCAGCAAGCGGGTCTCGAACTGCCCGCCCGCGGCCAGCACCGCGGCCTTTAATCCGGCAGGTTCGAGCAGGCGGTCGAGGCGCGGCAACTGATCGGGCAGGCGCGCGAGCGCGGCGCGCGCCGCCGGGTCGGGGGCGGAGTCCGGGTATTGCTGCGCGAGCAGTTGCTCCAGGGTCTCGTTCAATGGCTGTTGCCGCGGCAGGCTGGCGCGCAACAAGGCCGCCAGCGGTGAGCCGGCGGGAGGCGCCGGTTGCGCAAGGCGCATGCGCACGGGTTCGTGACGGGCGTCGAGAACCTCCAGGCGGACACTTTGTCCAATCAGTGGCAGGGCGGGCAGCCGGGTGCGGTATTGCACGCCGCCGATGCGCACCAGCGCCAGGCCATTCTCGTCGATGGCCTCGATTCGGGCATCGAGCAGCTGGCCCTCGGGCCAGCGCGGCACGGGCGCCGGGCGCGTGGACGTGGACGTGCTGGCTTGCAGTGCTTGCAACGAGTTAGGCATCAAGATCCCTGGAAGATGTGGGGAAGCAGGGCTACCGAGCCGTTACGATCTGACAAGGCGCAGGCCCGATCGAGTACCGCGGATCGGGCGGTGGCGCTGAGTCGTTACAACGAAACATAACGGCCGCCGTGGCCAAAAATTCATCGGCGGCGAGCGGATTTTTCAACGTTCGTCCAATCGGGAGAACCAGCATGCATCGAGACGATCCCTCAAACGCCATCCCCCGGAGTTACCGTTTGCGTGTCGATGAGATGCGTTGCAGCCATTGCGCCAACGCGGTTGAAGAGGCCGCGCGCGCGGTCGAAGGCGTGCGCCAGGCACGGGTCGATCTGGAGCAAGGCGAGGTAACGCTGGAAGGCGGCCGGCCGAGCCAGGTGATCGAGGCGATCACGGCGGCGGGCTACCCGGCGCGACCGATCGCCGAGGTGCCGGAAGACTGCCCGTTGCCCGAGGCCGGCGCGCAGACCGCCCCCGTGCCCCAGGCGCAAGCGGAGGACGGCGCGGTGCGACTGTTGTCGATCGACGAGATGAGTTGTGCTTCTTGTGTAGCCAATGTCGAGAAGGCGCTGCGCTCGGTACCCGGGGTGCGCGAGGTGGCGGTCAACCTGATCGAGAAACAGGCGCGCGTGATCGGAGGCGATCCCGAGGCGCTGGTCGCTGCGGTGATCGACCACGGTTACCCGGCGCGACTGGAAGCCGTGCCGGATTCAATCGATGATTACCGCATCGCCATCGATGACATGAGCTGCTCGAGCTGTGTCGCCAAGGTCGAGCGGGCGATCCGCGCGCTGCCCGGGGTGCGCGAGGTGGCGGTCAACCTGGTCGGGAAAGAGGCGCGCGTGGTCGGTGGGGATCCGGAGGCGGTGGTCGCCGCGGTCATCGATGCCGGTTATGGCGCGCATCTGGTCGATTCCGCGGCCCGCTCGGATGCGTTTTGCCTGCGTTTCGAAGGCAGCGCGCCGCCGGCGGGGCTCGAGGCGCTGCTGCGCAAAGGGGACGCCGACGCCGAGGTCCAGCTCGACTGGCCGGTGGCGCGGATCCTTACCCGTGAACACCC
>Ga0256832_1001058_pt1 | contig 18454 bp, 21 predicted proteins | sample 134614metaG_FD_190534 | JGI IMG/M metagenome (GOLD analysis project Ga0256832, IMG submission 190534) | Hydrothermal vent microbial communities from Lau Basin, Pacific Ocean - 134-614 | ecosystem: Environmental > Aquatic > Marine > Hydrothermal vents | place: Pacific Ocean: Lau Basin | collected...
TATTGGTCAAAATTTCAAGTAAAAAAGAAGTTGGTGTTTGTAAGGTTGTGATGGCGGAGACGGAGGGATTTTAATTAAATTATTTTTCTATTTTCCTTAAAGTTTTACAAATATTCATATAGTCCCCTTATTTACGGGCTTTAATTCAAGTATATATTACCCAAACTTTCCTATAATATAATGATGTTATATAAAATATGGGTAGCAATAGGGTAGCAAAATGGCACGGGTAAAGTCAAAAAAATATGCAGGTGTATATCTCAACCAATTAGCTAATGGTGACGTTAGCTATTCGATTAACTACAAAGATACAAATGGTAAAAAAGTATGGGTTACGGTTGGTAAAAAGTCCAACGGTGTAACGGAAAAGTTCGCTTATGCCAGACGTGCCGAATATGTAAACAAAGTAAAAACAGGTATCGATCCGTTAGCACATAAAAAGAAAAAGCAGATCACTACCCTTGATGATATCGCAAAAGTATATTTTGTGGATAAAGAAGCAGAGAATAAAACCAATATCAAGCAGATACAAAAATACAATCTCTACATCGGACAAATAGACCCCAAAGAGATTAGCGACAAATACAGCGATATCAAAGTAAGCGATGCAGGAAAAGAAGGCTTAGGTAGCAAAGATATACATAGCATTACTAAAACACACATTAGAGAGTTTCAAAAAGCCCTCAAAACCAAAGGTAAATCCCCCAACACTATAAACGGTATTATCACCCTGCTAAAAGCGGTCATTAACCATAGTATCAAAGAAAGAGATATGACCATTGTTAACCCCTGCATAGGGATAAAGCAGATCGAGACAGATGACAGGCGGGAGCGTTATCTCTCACTCGATGAGGTGAAGCGGTTGATAGATGAAGTGCAGGACAATGAAATACTGTACCACTTTACCAAAATAGCATTGATGACGGGTGCAAGGCTGGAGAGTGTGCTGCACATTCAAAAGAAAGATATCAACCTCAATGCAAATAGCGTAACGATACATGATCTTAAAAGCGGGGGAACGTACACGGGCTTCTATGATGATGAGTACAAAGCCGAAATAAGAGAGTATATCAAGCATTTAAAGGCAAATGATTACTTTGTGGGTGGCAGTAGTACCAAGACAGCTACAAGGACGATACAAAGGCAGTTAAAGCCGATTTTGGACAGGCTTTTTAATGAGGGGCTGGACGTAAGGGACGCTAAAAACCGTGTGGTTATCCATACGCTGCGGCATACGTTCGCTTCACAGTTGGCTATTGCCGGTGTGCCGATACTTACAATCAAAAACCTAATGAACCATGCAGACATAGCCCAAACGATGAGATATGCCAAATTAGCACCCGATCAAGGGGCGGAAGCGGTGAAAGGATTATATAGATGAATGGTCAGGAATTTGAAGATTATTTTTCAAATATGATTAAGGGGCTATATACTGATGATACGATCATTTTAATATTAAAGTATGGATATGAGATTTACAGAGAGGGAAGAACAAATTTTGTAAAAGAAAGATATCCCCCTAATAAGAGACCAGAGAAAACGATTTCAAAATATGTTCGTGCAAGAATGTTATTAGATAACCTTTTGATGGAATGTTATCCAATAGAAAAGGTTGATGAATTGTTATCGCCTATTGATTGGGCAATACAGCAGAAATACTCTACTTTTGGAAAAGTAAAGAAAGAATATACACGCATAGCTAAAGAGTTTTTACAAAAAGAATATCCATTCTCGGATAAGGATATAGTTAAAATATTTGGCATATATAATGAGATTATTGTGCACGATGATGTGGCACTAAATACTTTATCTATTCAAGATGAAGAGATGGAATTTATAGATGAATACCAAGATAGTGTAAATATGAAAAAGAGAATAGACCTATATATTAAGGACTTAAAAAATAGTTAAATCCCCACTATAGTGGGGAAACTCAAATTACTCTTAGTTAAGTGCAGAAATGAGATAGTACGCGTATCTTACATGAAAGGCGTACAATATGAACCAACAACAAGAATTAATCTACAACGACCTCAAAACCCGCTACAAAAAATCCACACTATCCAAAAGAGAGATGGCTCACGAACTGGGTATCTCTTATAGCACAATTGACGGCTACATCGCCAAAGGGTACGGCATACCCAACTATAAGAAACTGGGGAAAGCCAAAAATGCCAAAGTGGTATTTAATATCATTGATGTAGCCAAATTCCTATCTGAAACTATCAAGACCGCATAATGACGATATACCAACACAAAGGGGGAAACATGAATAGCAGTTAGTCCAAACCTCATCAAATCTTTAAGAGATCAAAAGCGATGAGGTACAAAGTGTGAGAGCTTCATTATACCTACTTCACTTTTGAAAATCTCTTAAATACTGGCACAAATCACAGCTTTGTGAGCTTGAAAAATGCACCCAATGCGGGAGGATAAAGCTCACCCTAAAAATAGGCAAAACAGGAGTACAGACCATGACTATAAAACAGTATGAAGCATACGAAAAGCACAAAAAAGAGAAAGAAAAGGTATTGGAGATCATAGCGGCATTGCCCATAAGTGATGAATGGATAAACCGTTTTACCCAAATGGCACTCTATCGCAACTGGAGAAAACTTACAAGTGCCAAACAAAGGAGCCTTATAGCTATTGCCGCGGTAGATAGTCAATCAGTAGCAACGATCATAGAACAGCGACATACAAAGATTAGTACAGGTATGATTGAAAAAATAGCTACTACCGTAACCGACGAAAAGGACAGGGCAAAAATCTGTAATCACCTTTTGGAAAAGAGCTGGAGAGATGCAAAGCGGGATATTTTGCTTATCATTTCTACCTATGAAGATGCAGCGGCATAGGTGCTAACCATACATGACCCCTCAACCGCTGCACCGTCCCTTTATCGGCATACAGGTATTAAAGGACGATTACAGCAAAATTGAGGGGTTACTTCCACGACCAAGCTACCACGACACCCTTACATCAAGTACAGGAGAGAGCATAGAGGTGGTCTATGTGATCGAGGGGTATATCACTTCACCTAAACAGTATAAGCAGATCAGCGATATCAAGTTAGCCATAAAAGATAATCTGATAGTGAAGTTCAGCATGATAGAGGAGTTTTACATATCAGAGCATACACAGGGCGACGGTATGCCCTACACCCTGCAAGAGCTAAGAACGGCTTTTAAAGCCACTTACAGAGCTTACCCGAAGATATACTTTCCGCCCGATAAAAAAAGTCTATATCGCCATTTGGTCATACATGGCAAAAAGTTACGGTATGCCGGTGTGTTTACACTTGATGCGATGACCTCATCAGCACTACTTATGAACAAGGCTTTAAAGGATCCGTTACCGATCAAAGAGCTACACAAAAAAGCAAAAGGGGCATACCGTTTTATACTGGAGCATTTAGACCAGTTCCCAGTTAGTTTGGGGGGTGCAGCTTTAAAAGCAGCTCACAGCAGCGGTGGAAAAAAGAGAAAGGTGAAACAGAAAGCAGATACGCATAAGCAGATAATGGAAGCTATAGCTACAGGTGATTACACGAAAGCTAACGGGAAAGTGAACGTATCAAAACTATCGAAATCACTGAATATAAACAGAAGTACAGTTTGGCGACACTTGCAAAAGTGAACACCAAAAACCCAAAAATCCGACCCCATGTACTCTTCTCTTTTCTCACTATGTGGATAGACTTTTGCTATCTTCACAGTGACCGGCACAGCCAACACCCCAACTACTCCCACCATAATACCGACAGCTTGTGCAACATTTTGTGCAAAGCACGGCTACACCGCTATTTGAGAGAAGTGTAAAAATGCAAAAAACAGACATAAGTTATACTGACAGCTTGTGCAACATTTCAACGCATACGAGAAACTAAGGATAGATCACACAAACCCCACCCAAAAACCACTTAAACCTCATCAAGAGAGGAAAAGAAAAAGAAGGACATGAAAAGCGGATATGCCTAAGAAGATACAGGAAGAGGAAAAGCGTTAATGGTAAAAACCATCATGCGACAAATACTACTCCCCCTTTCCCCCTCTTCTATGGCATTATACACAAAGTAAATGATGGAGGCAAATACAATGTTAATTGAGAAAGATAGTACACTAAGAGAGATCAACCGTGCCGGTAAATGGCATTTGAAAGTTATCAATATTGAAGAGCGTTTGAGTGCAAAGCATAACCCATATATGCGGATCACCTGTATCACTTCTGATGATAGAGTGTTTATATTCCCTGTTTATCTGCATGATAACGGTTTAAGACTGTTACAGGATATTGCCCGAAGCATTGGCTATGAGCATGTAACCAATGAACAGGATAATGATCTGATCGATAGCAGCAGATTTGTTGGAGGGTTTTTTTATGCGGTACTGGGAGAATATACAGGTAAAGATAAAGCCTATGAAAGTGGATACTATGTAAAACAGGTATGGGCTTCACGCAGACGTTACGACAAAACAGGCAGTCCAACCTTTAAACGGGTACGGATAAGCAATAGAAAGTATTCAACGTATATGCACTGATTGGTAAACAGTTGGAGGGGTCGCCTACTCCCTCACTTCCATTTAACGGAACTGCGGCGCATGGTGCAAATGCACATTCAACTGTTTACACAAAGAGTATAACATAAAACGATAACCGTTTCAACACAAAAGGGGGCAAAGCATTTGAGGTGTAAGAGTTAAGATAGTATTATAAAAGTAAAGATTTACATGGAGGGGCAAAAATGATCACAAAGATTTTAAAAGTGGCAGTTATCTCTTCGGTGTTTGTGGCGGGTAGTTATGCGGGTGTTCCGTGTCTTTCCCAACACGAATTTTTAAAAAAGTTTCCCAATAGAGACCCGAGGATAAACCCAAATGACCCAGTTCAGGTTAAAGAATTAGAAAGAAGACATGCAGAATACACAGGTGCGTTTTGGAGTCAAAATTGTCTCGGTCCCGTATCGTATGAAAATAATATACCTCTTGGCGTTGCAGATACGGGTATCCATATAGGATGCGGCTACGGCAACAAAGTGAAGAAATACAAGTTTAAAGTGGTTGTAAAGCAAACAAACCCGTGTTTTGTGGTAGATAATAAATACAAAGCATACGGCGTAAGGATACGAAAAATAGATGATCGCACGATAGAGATGATCAAAGACAGGGACGACTGGTGTGATGTTAATCTATTTAATTTTGGCAGAAGAGGACTATCGTACCTTTACAAACCGAGTGAAATAGATCCAAATAAGGTACATAATGTACTCGGTAAGAATTTGCAGTGTCTAAAACAAGAGAACACGGAAACATGGACGCTTTACACCAAACAGCCTGATGGAAGCTACAAGTTTTTCAATAGAGAAACGTTTTATTACAGGGCTAACCACCCAATACTTAAAAAGCTTGGTATAAAACCATAAAACGCACTCTAAAGGCGTTTTAAAGCCCAAAGTGTTATAATTTGGGTGGTTAATAGCTTCTAACCATTAACCATCTTCTATTAAGATGAGGATTACAATCGGGCTGGTAACCTGATGTAGGTTAGATGGCTGGTTAAGCCAAAGTGGAGCAATAACACCTAACGGTGAGATGAAACCCCGGTTATCTTCGGATGCCGGGGTTTTTTTTTGGTCGGATTTTGCCGGGTTGCGGGGCGGTATCTCACTTGTAGGATCGTTATATGTTCCACTTTATAACAGGGCTAACCACCCATCAAATCGCCTACATCGTGATAGCAGTATGCTATCTGATTGTAGTTCTTGTCTATCTATTCCTCGCTTTCCACGGGGCTAAGTAGATATACGGCGGCAGCTTAACCACCTGCCGCTAAAAGTAGTCCGGTGTATTTTTTCTGTTTTATTTATCCAACCTACACACTTTTTCAATATATTCTTTAATAAGCTTTATTTTGTAATCACTAATGCCATCAAGCGATAGCGTAAGTGTATTGTTATCAATCTGCAAAGGATAGCTCTTTTTTTGTAATGTCTTTGGCTCACAAAGCGAAACCCCTATAATATAGCTTGATGGCTCATTGGGTGTTGTATCTGTGAGTGAATGGGTTTGGGAAAGGGTGCCGTGTTTTGAGCCGTCCGCTGCTATGAGTTGGATCTCTTGGGTGATACCTTCCATGTATAAATTTTTATCTTCATTATTTTCACACACATTCATGTGATAACAGTCCCAAACATCATAAACCAAAGAGATTATACCCTCATATACATTATCCGGTTTATAGTGGGCTTCACAAGAGTTACATATGGAAATTTTAATCCCGCCAATGTTTAATAAGGCATAATCACAATAGCTGCGGTAAACATAACCTCTAATTTCATAGATGTTATTCTGAATATGCCTGATAAACATTTTTTTGCCTGAAGATGGCTTGAGAGGTTTGTCTATGTCGCCATGCAGGGTAAAGGCTGTTTTCTCTCCCAGTTTGTACTCTTCTGTATTGGCATCATGTATCATCAGTTTAGAGACAGCAAAATAGATATAGTCGGTTTTACTCATTTTCTTTACACACCACATTTTTTATTAATGCTTTTAACTCCCCACATTCTTTAGTTTCAATATAGAGAGTTAACCAAGACTCTACCCATGACGGTATAGGCTTATTCTCTGAACCCCAGTTTGCTATTGTACCATAGGCTACACCTGTAAGTTCTGCAAAGCGTTTTTTATTCAATCCTGCACCATGAAGCAGTTCATTAAAGTGTTTTTTATCTTCATTCATTTTTATAGTCCTTAACCATTAGTGATATTATTATACCATTATTTATTAATTAGGGAATAAGTTAAATATTGATACACTGCTTTTTGGAGGTACAAAATAGATATAAGAAGGACACAAAATCTATTTTTAAGGAAATACAATGGAAACGTTGAAATTAACACATGAAGCGAAAGTTGAGGCTTTAAATGCTTTTTTAAGTGATGATCTAAGCTATGATGCTGAGTGTTTACAAATGGCAATAAAGGACTTTTTAGAACTTGGAGCTAATGCTGATCCATGTGCTGTAGAGAAAGAGGAATTTGTCGATTTACTCTATAACTATGCCGACCATTACCAACACAAGAAAGAAACTGAAAGATTAGTTTCTGAACACAAAAGACAGGGACGCACAGAACAGACTGAAGTTGATATATCCCAAACAACCAACAGTGACCAAATCGGCATGGCACTTGATCTACTCCGAGGACTTAAAGCATTGTTGGGAGCTATGGCGGTTGCCAATGATGCAGGAGAGCATAAGTATCAGTTACAGGCATTTGAAGCACTTGAAAATATTTGTGCTGATGTATTGAAACGGTTTGAGGATATTAGCGGTCAGGTTGATTATATGGAAGATCGTATCAGAATGTGCACTACATGATATTTACCAAAACCGATTCTAAAAATTTGATTCGGGTCAGTGTAGGGTATATATAAGACTCGTTCCGAAATTTTCAGGGGTGGGGGTATGATACGCTACTCACCCCATATGAACTACTATACTACCAACTCTCAATACAGCGAAGAAAATCACGATAACAACTTAGCATAACAGAACTGCATCAACAAGCTGATAAAAGATGGTATAGTGTAGCAGTTTTTAAAGAATGGGTAGCAATAGGGTAGCAGAATAAAAATACATCAAAACTTAAAGAGAAGCTAAAGGCACGCTATAGCCGTCATCTGTGGGGATTATCATAAGAATAATGGCGGAGACGGAGGGATTCGAACCCTCGGTGCCCGTTAGGACACGCACCCTTAGCAGGGGTGTGGTTTCAGCCAACTCACCCACGTCTCCAAGGTTGTTTCGTGGGGAGAATTATGCCTTTTGAAAACTTAAAAAAGGTTTAACATCGCACCATAATAAGAGAAAGAGCAGCAACATCAAGATGAATTTTTAAAATTTTTTGAAAAGACCTATCTTTTTGCCCAAAAAGCTGCTATAATGCGGCACTTTTCTGCAAGAGTGTACTAAACTCCTTATAATTCGGGATATATCTATCTCCTCTATTTTCCACGCATAACAAAACGTGTGACACAAGTTTGGTATCGGTTGCATAAAACAGGGTTTTACGCCTCTTAATACCGTTAGAACTTTTTCTGCGCGAAACAAGACAACTTCAACACCGACCATTTCAACATAAAGACAATACATAATGACATTTACAGATTTCAACCTCAAAGACAGCATCCTTCAAGCCGTAACAGAAGCAGGGTTCAAAGAGCCAAGCCCCGTACAGAAAGAAGCCATTCCTCTTGTACTCGAAGGGCATGACATCATTGCACAGGCACAGACAGGCACAGGAAAAACCGCAGCATTCGGACTCCCTATCATGAGCAAAATGAAAGCAGACGGCTCCGTAGAAGGGCTGGTTATTGTACCAACCCGCGAACTTGCCATGCAGGTCAGTGACGAGCTTTACCGTTTTGGTAAATTTGCAGGTCTCAAAACCGCAACCGTATACGGAGGCACCGCATACGGCAAACAGATCGAACGTATCAAGCAGGCTTCCATTGTCGTTGCAACTCCGGGTCGGCTCCAGGACCTTCTGATGAGCGGAAAGATCAAACTCAACCCGCAATTCGTCGTTCTTGATGAAGCAGATGAGATGCTCGACATGGGTTTTCTTGACGAAATCAAGAACATCTTCACATTCCTGCCAAAAGAGCGCCAGACTCTGATGTTCTCTGCAACCATGCCCAAAGGCATTCGAAAACTCGCTGAAGAGATCCTCAACGATCCCAAAACGGTTTCCATCACAAAAAGTGAAAGTACCAACTCCAAAATTACACAGTACTACTATGTGGTACAGGAACGTGAACGTGACGATGCCCTGGTAAGACTCATTGACTACAAAAGTCCGGACAAGTGTATTGTCTTCTGCCGTACCAAAAAAGAAGTGGACAGACTTGTTGCTCACCTGACCGCACAGGGCTTTAAAGTCAGCGGTCTGCATGGCGACATGGAGCAAAAGCAGCGCGAAGTGACCATTCGTGCATTCAAAAGCGGCGGCATCGACATTTTTATCGCTACCGACGTAGCGGCACGCGGACTTGACGTAAACGATGTGACACATGTTTTCAACTACCACATTCCTTTTGACTCTGAGAGCTATGTTCATCGTATCGGTCGTACCGGACGTGGCGGGAAAAGCGGTGAAGCCATCACCCTTGTCAGCCCAAATGAGTTACGTACCATTAAACGGATTGAAAAAGATGTCGGTGCAAAACTTGTCACACAGGTCATTCCTACCCGTATTGAAGTCCAGAACAACCGACAGGACGAACTCATTTCCAAGATTGCACAAACACAGATCACGGACAAAGCAATCGAACTTGTAAAAACCCTTCAGCATGACCTTGACATCGTCACCATTGCACACCTGCTCGCTTCCATGATACAGAATGAAAATGCTGTTAAAGGCAAAGATATTATCGGTCTTGGTCTTGAAGAAGTTGAACTGCTTATTGAGCGTGCCATGCAGCAACGCGGCAATGACAGAGGCCGCGGCAGAGGAAACTACCGTGGCAACAACAGACGCAGACAGGGTGGCGGTGGAGGAAACCGTCACAACCGTAACGGACGCAGCAGCAGAAACGGCGGCGGAAACAGAGGATAGTTTTAAACAATATTAATTTTCCTTTAATATTTTTTATTGTACAATTCTCCTAACGAAAACACAAGGAGAATAGAGATGAAACTATCTTATATTGTAGCTGCATCAATACTGGCTTCAAGCATGCTGCTTGGAGCGTCCGATCTGGCACAAAAAGCAAAAAGTGCCGGCCTGGTCGCGATCCCTGCCGACAAAGCTGAACTGAAAAAACTGATCGACCCTAAAAAAACAGTAACACCGGAACGTGTCGAGCTTGGTAAAAAACTCTATTTCGATCCACGCCTTTCCAAAAGTGAGATCATCTCCTGTAATACATGTCATAACCTTGCTACCGGTGGGGTAGACGGTATACCTGCAGCACATGGACATAAGTGGAGAGCCAACCCTCACCACCTGAATTCACCTACAGTTTACAATGCCGTTTTTGCAAAAAGACAGTTTTGGGACGGACGCAGCCCGAATCTTGAAGATCAGGCAAAAGGGCCTATGCAGGCAACACCGGAAATGGCAGCCGAGCCTTCATTGGTAGAAGCACGTGTCAACTCTATGCCAGAATATGTAGCAGCATTCAAGAAAGCATACGGCAAAGATACCAAAGTCGATTTTGATACGATTACCAAAACCATTGGTATTTTTGAAAGAACGCTGGTAACACCTTCCCGCTTCGATGATTTCCTCAATGGAAAAACCGACGCACTCACAAAAGCAGAGAAAGAAGGGTTAAAAGTCTTCATTGACCAGGGATGTACAGCTTGTCATAGCGGTATTGCACTGGGTGGAAGTATGCAGAAATTCCCGCTTGTCAAACCGTACAAATATGCCAATATCGGTGATTTTAAAGGTGATAAGAACGGTATGGTAAAAGTTCCGACACTCAGAAACATCACGGAAACTGCACCGTATTTCCATAATGGTGCAGTCTGGTCACTGAAAGAAGCCGTACAGATCATGGGTGAAACACAGCTTGGCAAAAAGATCTCTGATGCAGATGCTGAGAAGATCGTGACATTCTTCAAAGCACTCAAAGGACGTAAACCGGCCATCGAGTTTCCTCAGCTTCCGGCAGTAACTGCCACAACACCAAAGCCTGACTTGAACTGACAGGCTGACACTGCCTTTGCAGTGTCCGGAAACGTCTCTATGTATCTCCCGGTACAGGGTAGCCAAAATTTCTTCTTCCTATTTATGAAATTTCTCCCTCCCCCCTCGGCTGCCCTGTCCGGGAGTTACATGGAGACCTTCCGTATCTTCCTGCATCTTCATTCCCTTTTATACACACTTTTGTTATGATATGGTTTTCATCATCACCCAAAGGTATCTCTATGCACATGCAATTTAGTGAAGAAGCACAGAAACACTACTTCTTTTCACAGCCCCACCAGCCCTTTTTTCTATTGGCTTTCGTCAATGCCATCGTAACAATGCTCATTTTCATGCTCTCGTTTAAAGGGATCATGCATCTTGGCATCGCACCTTCTACATTCCATGCCTACAGCATGTTCTACCTTGTGTTTACCCCGGCATTTACTGCCTTTTTGTTTACAACTTTTCCCCGTTTCACAGCCACACCTGCCATACCCAAAACAACCTATATGCGGGTTTTCAGCCTCTTCTATCTCGGTGCGGTACTCTTCATACTTGGCAGCATTATCTCTCCCCTGCTTTCGTATGCCGGAATGTTCCTGCTCTTTGCCGGGCACAGCATGGTGTTCCTGACACTGCGCAACATTTATAAAACGACTACAATGCCAGACACCCATGACGTTTTCTGGATTCTCACTGCCATGGGATGGGGGCTTTTGTCACATTTCATCTTTATTGTCGCTTCACTCTTTTACATGCCTCTCCTGGGGCTTTCCACAGAAATCGCTGTCTATCTCTACCTTTTTCTACTTACTTTTTCCGTTGCACAGCGTATGGTACCCTTCTTTTCACATGTGATGCATGAAAAGAATATGACACTCCTGCGCAATGTCTTTGTACTGCTTTTGCTGCATGTCATTCTTGAAGGTATCTACACCGACAGTTCCTTTATTGTCGACCTGCTCCTGGCCTACATCATCGGCAAAGAGATACTCTCATGGAACCTACCCTTCCCCAATCCAAATCCATTGCTGTGGATCCTGCATCTGGCACTTTACTGGGTACCGGTTGCCTTTCTCTTCGGTGCCATGGCGAACTTCACAAAACTGCTTACCGGTACCAACTTCCTGCAGTTGGACATTCATGTACTGATGCTCGGCTTTGTCTTTACCATACTCATCGGCTTCGGTACCCGTGTCACCATCGGGCATTCAGGCAATATGATGCACGCAGGCATGTGGGAAAAAGTACTTTTTAACTGGACACAGGTTGTCGTGGTCTTACGCCTCTTTGTCTCTGTAGCTGCCGCTTTCGGATGGAACTTTATGATTCTCTTTGACATCTCTGCAACCGCATGGATGCTCATGTTCATCCTCTGGGGTGTCCGCTTTTTTGCCGTCCTCATCAATGGAAAAAAATTACAGCCGTAGTCACACGGCTGTTATTAATGTTTTACACTCCTCCTATGGTATAATCCCTACTATGAAACGATTACTCTATACCCTCATATTTGGTGGCCTGCTCTTTGCCGCCACCCCCGAACAGGTAGACCGCTACCTCAGTGTCTCCAATGCGGATGAACAGCTGCTAGAACTCGAATCGCAGTTTAGTCAAATGCAGGAAAACATCAACCGTATCAGTACAGAAGATGACCCGGAAAGCTATGATATGCAGATGCTTCCCATCCGCTTCAAAGCATACCTGCAAAAGCATATCAGCGAAGATGAGATGGAGCAGATTTTAAAACTCTATAAAAATGTCATTCTGCTGCAGTTTGTCTCGGCAACTGCAGATGAAATGCCGGATGCAAAAACAGTAGAGGCCTATGTTAAAACCCTGAAATCGGATCCGGAGTCGGGTACGCGTATTGACCTTGTCAAAAAGATCACCTCGCAAATGTATGACAAATCCTCTATGGCACTGATGTTCGACAAGCTTATTAAACCGTTGATGCTCAACGCTCCCGGGGGAGACAGACTTGACCCAAAAGTTTTGGAAAAGAGCCGCGATATCTATCTTAAACGTATGGTAAAAGAGACGCAGGATGAAGTGCTGTATGCCACAAGGGACTTTACAATGGATGAGCTTGAGAAACTTGAAAAAATCTCACATGACCCTGCCGTTTCCATAGAGACCAAAGCCGTTTTCGGCGCGACTGCCTATGCGCTTGAAGCCTTTTTTCTTTCGCTTTCAAAACGCTATGACATTTCCAAACACCAGTCTAGCCAAAAGCCGGCACAGTGAAACCGCTCTACATCACAGACCTCGACCACACCTTCCTCCGCTCTGACCTGAGTTTGAGCCCATTCAGCATCGAAGCGTGGAACACAAAGGCACAAAGTGCGCTCATGGGAATTGCCACAGCGCGCAGTTTCACCAAGTCAAAAGAGATGCTTTCACAGCTGCACATCAATGCACCCATGATCCTGCTTGACGGGGCGATCATCGTTACCCCTGAGCAAGAACTCATTGACCTTAAAACCCTTGACAAAGAGACAGGCGATGCCATTGTGCAGCTTGGACTCGAATATGACATAGACCCCTTCATTATTGGACTTAAGGGTGACAATCTCAATGAATCCTTCCTCTACCCGCGTAAACTCAACGACTATCAAAAAGAGGTACTCAAAGGATACAAAGATGACCCGCGGATGCAGTTCAATCCGAACAATCAGACAATGGAACAAAACCTCAAGATCGTCTATTTTGGCTATGAGGAGCAACTGCGTCCGCTCTATAAAGCGCTTGTCGCTGCTTTTGGTGACAGCATAGAAGCGAAACTCTCACCTGAAAAGTACGGCGGAGGATGGTTTTTGACCCTGCTGCACCCGGAAGGTGACAAAGCACATGCACTCAAAAAAGTAATGGAGTATCTGGGAAGAGCACCTTCGGAAGTTACAGTATTTGGTGATTCAGTAAATGATGTGGGGATGTTCAAGCTTGCAGGCACTTCTGTTGCCGTGGCAAATGCGCTTGAAGAGGTAAAAGCCGTCGCCGATGTGGTACTGCCGCATACCAACGACGAGGATGCAGTGGCGCACTATCTTCGACAAAAGAGATGAATACACTTCTGGCAACCCATTATGAAATGACGCTGGACATCTTGGCATTTTTGCCACTGTTATTCATTATGCTGACCTATCTCTGTGTACAAAAACTTGGATGGATATATCGCTATATGGTGATGGTACTGCTTGGTTGGGGATTGTTCTTTGCGGACGTTCTGCTTATACAGCATCTTGCCGCAACATATGCGCCATCAGCCAGGCTGAGAGAACATGCGGCTTCCGAAGATGGTGCTTCTACTGTATTTTTCTATCTTTTCGGATGGGTCATCCCGCTTGCGATAACACTCACGCTGGATATGATCAGACGGTTGTGGAGGTTTTTTAGAAAGTAGCAATCGCTACTTTACAGGATGCGCACACCCAATAAGGCCTTTTTGCGCCAGCTCTTTATGAATGTTCGGGTTCCCCTCTTTGATCGCTTTGGCGATCTTAGCCTGGGCACCCTGGGCATCCCACAATACATCTCCCTGCTTACAGTCGCTTACACCGGACTTTTTGTAGAACTCAATCTCTTTTTTTGTCGCCAAATGCGGTGACGGTTTCGCTCCTTCAGGAATGTTGAACTTCTTTCCGTCGATCGTCTGTACCGATGTTACTGCCGGGTCGAACTTCGGTTCTGTCTGTGCACACCCTGCCATTAAAAGTGCCGCTGCCGCGATTGCTGTAACTGTTTTCATCTCTATTCTCCTCAATCTGTTTTAGATATTATAGTCTTTCCCGGTTAAACTTTGCCTTCAATTCAATAGCGGTCAAAAAGCGCACTGTTGAGCGCTTCGAGTCTCTCCGGCGTACCGATGTCGAACCATTCCCCATCATACAATTCTGCCGTAACCCTGCCCTTTTTCATAGCTTCCCGAAGCAGCGGTGCCAGTGCGCTTTTACCGTAGGCAACCCCTTTAAAAAGCTTTGGCGAATAGTACCCTATCCCAGAAAAAGTATACGCTGGTCTGTCTACTGCTTTGCCGTTTTCTATTGCGAAGTCACCTTTAGGGTTGTGTTCCGGGTTTGCCACCAGAACAAGATGTGCCAAAATTCCCTCATTAAGTTTCAGTGATGCATCGAAGTCGTAGTCTGTCCAGACATCTCCGTTGACAACAAGAAAAGGGTCAGAGTCTTTCAAATGCGGTAAAGCTTTTACAATCCCGCCGGCACTCTCAAGTCCCCCCTCTTCCTGTTCATCCGAGTAGATGATCTTCAGCCCCCATGCCGATCCGTCACCAAGCGCCTCGGGGATCATGTAGCCAAGGTGGGCAATGTTAATGACCACTTCTTTAAAACCATAGTGCGCCAGCTTCTTTAGATGCCACACGATCAGTGGTATGCCGCCTACTTTCAAAAGCGGTTTTGGCGTATAGTCGGTCAGAGGCCGCATCCTGCTACCAAGACCAGCGGCAAGGATCATCGCTTTCATTTCGTTGCCTTCTCAAGCCACTTGGCAAATACCTCTGTCTCTTCATACTTTTTGGCACTTTCAAGCACATACTTCAACGTCAACGGAATGTCGTTAAGATACCCTGCTTTTCCGTCACGCAGTGCAAGGCGGGCGAAGATACCAAGGATTTTGATGTGCCGCTGTAGTCCCACAAAATCGAACCACTTTATAAAGGTTGTATCATCCACATTGACACTGCTGATATCTCTGAAATAGAGAGCCAGACGTGTTACTTCCTCTTGTGGCAGCTCCACATAGGCATCTTTGAGCAAAGAAACAAGATCATAGGTAAGCGCTCCTGCCCTTGCATCCTGAAAATCGATGACGACAATGTCATCCTTACAGTCAAACATCAGGTTACGCGAATGGTAGTCACGATGCACAAAGAGACCCTGGGGCTGTTCCAGTACCACATCCGCTATGCTTTCAAGTGTCCTTTCAATAAGTGCTTTGTCATCTTTTGAGAGTGTCATGCCAAGATGCTTCTGAAGATACCACTCCTCCATCAATCCCATCTCAAAGAGCAGGAATTCTCTGTCGTAGAGCGGCAGGCCGGAAGTATCAGCCTGCTGCATCTTTACGATCGTCTCTATCGCTTTGGGGTAGTAGTGTGTCCCTTCTGTCTGTATGATATCGTAAAAATGCCGACTGCCAAGATCTTCCATAAAGACAAACCCCTGTTTCAGATCGAAAGCATTGATCTTCGGGGTACGTACCCCCGTTTCGTAGAGGCGGTGGGCAATATCGACAAAAGGTTTGACCGACTCCGGCTGGGCGGAAGCATCCATCACAATGCCGCTGTGGAGAGGATCTTCAATGCGGTAGTACTTACGTAAACTCGCATCACCGGCAAGCGGCTTCAACTCAGCGTCGATACCATACCCCTCCAGCCACGCTTTAAGCGCTCCATTCTCATTCATCTGTAGACTCCTCCGAGTATCGTATTATCCTGGGCTCCCGTCACATCTTTAAGTCCGACGGGCTCATTGTGTATCCGCTTGTAAGCCAGCCATGCCATCATCATCGCTTCAAGGTTATCCGCCTGTTCCATCACCCCTGCCTGCACATTGGGCATCAGCGTGGTGATACGTTCAACCAGAAATCTGTTTCGCGCTCCACCGCCGCACAGCAGAAGCATATCAGGATTGAATTTGAGCACTTCGTTGGAGATGGTAAGCGCTGTCAGCTCCAGCAGGGTACGCTGAACGTCAACAGGTTTGAATGAGGAATGAGGAATGAGGAATGAGGAATTATTGTTTGCATTGCTGTGCAATGCTTCTGTTTTTGATTTTTTCTTCTGAGCACTAAGCGCTAAACGCTGAACACTCTCTAACCATGCTTCGTTGAACTTCTCACGACCCGTACTTTTTGGGTATGGCTTGGCAAAATACGCATCTGCCATCATCGCTTCAAGCAGAGTGTAATCAACACTTCCCTCTCTTGCCCAGTTGCCATCTTCATCGTACGGAAAGCCTTTGTGTTTCGCTATCCAAAGATCCATCAGCATATTGCCAGGTCCCGTATCGTAACCGATAAGCCTTTCACCCAGTACAGTGATGTTGGCAATACCCCCGATATTCACAACACATACACCTTTTGTCTGTTCTCCAAGCAAAAACTTGTGAAAGGCGGGTGCAAACGGGGCTCCGCTGCCACCGAAGGCCATATCTTTGCGTCTGAAGTCAGCTACAACAGGTATGCCTGTCTGCGCGGCAATGATATTCGGGTCTCCAAACTGCATAGAAAAGGGAGTCTCTCCAGCAGGTTCATGCCAGAGTGTCTGTCCGTGTGAGCCTATGGCTTCAATATTCTCTGCATCCATACCGCTCTTTTCAAGAAGTGCCTTGACCGCATCGGCAAAAAGTATGCCAAGCAGATGGTCGAGCGTGCCTATTTCCTGCAATGTCGTTTGTGCGTCAATGGCTGTAAGCACACGCGCTTTAAGTGTTTCAGGAAAAAAATGCGTATGGCTTTGCAGCACTTCGCAGTGCTCTGCATCGACACGACACAGCACGGCATCGACACCGTCCAGCGACGTTCCAGACATAAGACCAATATAGTATTGTTTTTTCATAAGAGCCATTATAGCCTAAAGCCCCTTGCCGCTGTTTGGAATGATATGCTATGATACGCAATATTTTTAAACCATAGGGGCAAACAGATGATAAACATGATGATCGGCTTTTTCAAGGACTATTTCAAATACAAAGAGGCAGCCAAAAAACAGCAGAAGTGGATGGAAAAATTCTGTGAACAAAAGGGTTATGCTATCAATCCGAGCTGGATGATGGCAACCAACCTCAAAAGCAACCTTTGTGAAATGGAAGCGACTTTCGGAAAGCGTTACTGCCCCTGTTTCGAACCCTCAGGGGACAAAACACTTGACAAGAAAATGATGTGTCCGTGCGAATACATTGAAGATGAAATTGCAGAGTACGGCACCTGCCACTGTGCGCTCTTTGGCCCGGCAGACCTGAGCAAAGAGCAATGGAAAGCCTCTTCAAAACGTCTAATGGAAGAGTATCAGGTTCCCAAAAACCTTAAAAACGGTGTACTTGACACACGCGGTATGCCCCTTGACCCGCGCCGAGGCCTTCCGGTTCCGGATATGATGCACCAGGTCAAAGCGGTACTTAACGGCTACAAAGGCAACACGCTTACTGTCATTGTAGAGCGCGAACAGGAAGCCTTGAACCTTGAAAAGATCGCTGCATACCGCGGCTATGATTGCACATGGGAACAAAAGGATGATCACATCGAAGCGCAGCTTGTTCTGAAGCCTTAGCGCTTTCAGAGCACCTATCGGTATTCTCTTTATTAGTATAGCCGCACAACTTCACAATTACTCCACAGTTTCCCCACAAACCTTCCACAAAAACTTTTTACAATAGCCCTATCATATATAAAGGATTGATGATGAAACTGACATACAAATATCTATTGGCCGTACTGGTACTGCTTTTCTCTTTTCAGACCCTTCAGGCACAAAGCAATCATGAAACAATTGAAAAGGTTGACATCAGCAAACTTGACCGCTACTACACTTCACACCATGCACAAAAACGTACATTTAAAACCAAACAGGCATTTAAACGCGTACGGACACATCATACGAAAATGCCACAAAAACAGCATATGGCATCTGCACCGGTTCAGGTTCATCCTAACCGCTACCGTCCTCAGAGCCGATGGTACAATGCGCGCTATTATAATGGTGAAAATTACCATGGAAGCTACATTCCAAAACGTCAGTTCGA
>Ga0256832_1001059_pt1 | contig 18446 bp, 20 predicted proteins | sample 134614metaG_FD_190534 | JGI IMG/M metagenome (GOLD analysis project Ga0256832, IMG submission 190534) | Hydrothermal vent microbial communities from Lau Basin, Pacific Ocean - 134-614 | ecosystem: Environmental > Aquatic > Marine > Hydrothermal vents | place: Pacific Ocean: Lau Basin | collected...
TTGAAGAGAGAACCGAAGCGATTGCCAAAGCTTTTGATAAAAGGAGATCACAAAAGCATTGATGCCTACAGCATGGATGATTTCTTGCTCGTAGATTACGATTATCACCCGCCAATCAAGGCACCAGTTGCGGTGTAAGATATGTTGTACAGAGATTGCACAGACATATCGCTGGATTTGGAAACCCTGTCTACGTATCGTAATGCAGTGATCATTAGCATAGGTGCTGTGGGGTTTGACATGGATACAGGGTTTATTCATGGTGAATTGGAGGTGCATATAGATCCGCAAGACGCAATGAATAAGGGCCTTGTTACGGATAAAGGAACCGTAGATTGGTGGTTGCAGCAATCAGATCAGGCATGGAAGTACTTGATGGTTAGAGAAAGAACGGTCGAGGAAGCCTGTAATGCTTTTATAGATTTCGTGAGGGAGTTCCCGAAGGGGGTTAGGTTATGGGGTAATGGCGTAGGCTTCGACAATATGCTCCTGCGGGATATGTTTGATGCTGTGGGTAAGAGGTTTCCTGTTCACTGGACGAAAGATATGGATATGAGGACGATTATGATGCTGCTAAAGGAGAAGACAGGGAGGCGCAAGGAGGATCTTAGAGTGTCATTTTCAGGTGTTAAGCACTGTGCATTGGATGATGCTAGGCACCAAGCTAAGTTGATTAGCGAAGCGTGGAGATACATCAAGTATTGAGGAGGGTATATGCTGATAGGTATAGCTGGTAAGGCTGGATCAGGAAAGGATACGATAGCAGATTACCTGATAATGAATCATGGGATGTACAGGTATTCATTCGCAAAGCCGATTAAGGATGCGCTGAACGCTATCTTTGGGTTTGAAGACAGAATGTGGCTAGATCGAGAGTGGAAGGAGAAAGAGATTGACTGGTTAGGCAAGTCTCCACGGTATTTAGCCCAGACGCTAGGAACAGAGTGGGGGCGGGGTCTGGTTCATAAGGATCTATGGTTGATGCTTGCTAAGCGTGAATATGAGAAAACTATGCGACTGGTGATCCCTGATGTGAGGTTTGGTAATGAAGCGGATTGGGTAAGATCAGAAGCCGGTATCGTGATCCATGTGGAAAGGCCGGGGATCGAGGAAGTAAATAGCCACTCGTCGGAAGCTGGTGTAGAGTTCAAGATGGGGGATTTGTTGATTGTGAATGACGGAGACAAGCAGAGCTTGTACCATAAGGTAGAGGAGGCACTGTTTTCTGGGGGGTGATTATGCTGAGTATCAAGTTTCCGTCTGACACGAATAGAGTCTTGTTTCTGGAGGATCTTGAGCATCGTCTAGGGTTGTATATAGAGAACTCGGTTGAGGAAGAGTACGGGGATACGCTGACTGTAGAGGACGGAATCTTGGAAGAAGAGCCGGAGTTTTATGATCTTATGAGGGATTACGGGGCGTATATCATTTGCAATTGATTGCAACGAAATATAACGAAATAATTTGACAAATTGTAGAACTCGTTTATACTTACACCATAATCAATCAAGGAGGTAGAAGATGAAGCGAGTGTATACCTTGGATGAAGGGAGTGCGGATCAAAAGGATCTGCTGGGCGGCAAGGGAGCCAATCTCTGCGAAATGCACAGTATGGGGGTGCCTGTACCGAGGGCTGTGATCGTTTCCACAGAAGCATGTAACGAATACCGCAGCATAAAGACTGAGGGAGGCAAGATTCAATTCCTTAAAGATTTGGTAGCCGAGGTGCTTGTTAGCCTGAACGATATAGGCGCTAGTCACAGCCTCTACAGTGTAAGGTCCGGTGCTCGTGTATCCATGCCGGGGATGATGGATACGATTTTGAATGTAGGAGTAGCAGAGTCGTGGCAGTACTGGATGGAGGATTTGGGTGAAAGAACGGCTCTGGATTGCTACCGCAGGTTCTTGCAGATGTATGGGGAGGTAGCATTAGGAGTACCAGCCTCACTGTTTGCGAAGAAGCTGAACGAAATTAAGAAGTACAAGTATGGCATGGAGCAACCACCAGCCAATGACGCCGAAATGTCGGTGAAACATCTTGAGAAGCTGGTGGAAGCTTACAAGTACATCATTACGAAGAATGCACCGGGAGAGTATTCACCTGAGTTTTCCTCAGTGCTTCGTAGATCTATAGGTGCAGTGTTTGATAGCTGGGATAATGAGCGAGCAAAGGAGTACCGCAAGATTCACAACATTCCTGATGATTGGGGCACGGCGGTTGTCATTCAGGAGATGGTGTTTGGGAACATGAATGACCAATCCTGCTCTGGGGTGATGTTTACAAGAGACCCAGCAACAGGCGCAGCCAATATGATTGGGGAGTTCTTGCCAAATGCCCAAGGAGAGGATGTGGTAGCGGGTATTCGTACCCCGATGCCTTTGGGGGAGATGCAAGGATGGAACAGCGAGGTGTACGACAAGTTGTTGGAGGTTGCTATAAATCTTGAGAAGCACTACAGGGATATGCAGGATATAGAGTTCACAGTGCAGGATGGTGAGTTGTATATCTTGCAGACGCGGAATGCAAAACGCTCGGACAAGGCCGCTATCAAGGTAGCCTATGATATGTACAAGGAGGTCTTGATAACAAAGGAAGAGCTTAAGGAGAGAGTCCCCCTGAGAGCCCTCTTTGGCAAGAAGGAAAAGAAGTTGAAGGAAGATATAGAGCCAGATGCAGTGGGCCTTCCGGCTGGTGGTGGGGTAGTTACAGGTTACGTAGTAACGAGTGAAGATGTAGCAAATGAGTATCTGGAAGCAGGCAGGGATGTAATACTTGTAGCTGAGGAAACGACCCCGGATGATATATCGGTTATGAATAAGGCTGTAGGCATCCTGACCAGTACCGGAGGGGTTACGTGCCATGCAGCAGTAGTTGCGAGGGGTATGAACAAGACCTGCGTGGTTGGGTGCTCAGAGGTCAAGTTTGTTAGTCCATACATAGTAGATATTGGGGATACGACGGTAACAGAAGGGACGAAGATTACGATTGATGGCAAGACAGGCAGAGTATGGGCGAAGGAGCTTGAACTTGAGGATGCTGCAATATGTGAAGAAGCGGCAGAGATTTTGAGGGTGTTGATTAGTGGCGAGTATGGGCTTCTGCGGCTGCATTTGAATGAGTTTCTGGTGGCACCAATTGGTAGAAAGGAGATCTATCTTGATACCTACGGTATGAACAAGGATGAGTTGGCGGAAGGGTTGAAGAAGCTTGAGGCGGTGCTGATGGATGTTACACCGCAGGTAGATAGGGTGTATTTGGATTTGAGCCTTGAAAAGGAGTTTGTTGAAGAAAGTGGTGGGGAGGCCAGAGCACTGCACAATCTGGTGTTTGGACTCTATGGAGAGGGGGAGAAGTTAGAGGCAGTAATAGAATGGGGTGTGGCAGATTTCTTGAAAAAGATTGTAACAGTTGTAGCAGAGGGGGAGGCTGAGGAGTATTTAGATGAGTTGAAGGAGGCAGGGTTTTGCAGGGTGAAGAAGGTCGGATCGGTAAAAGAAGTATTTGAGTTGGGGGAGGGGGGTGCAGTATCGGTTTCTGATTATCTGATAGATCAGGTAGGTAGCAAGGAGAATGCAATTAAGTTGCTAACGGCCCTGTCCATTGAGTGTGTGAGCAACCCCAAGACGATACTGAGTGTACTAGCATGATAGGTTTGACATTCCTCGAAGGCGCAGCTAGAGTGCAATCAATTGCAACGCTGGTCGGTAGGGGGGTGCCTATGCTGTTTGCTAAAGATCCGTGTCCTAAGTGCGGAGGGTTGTCGTGGTATGAGTTGGAAGGAAGTGACACGGTTTTGCATAGATGCCATTGTGGGCTGTGCAAGGTAGTGCAGACAGTAAAGGGAGGGATGGTAGTAAAGCACACACAGAAGGAGTCTGAGGTGCAGCTACCAAGGAGGGGGTCGAAGTTGTCGCAGTGTTTAGGGGTTGTTGCGGCGCATTACCCAAGAGAACTGAAGACTTCTGAGATAGCAGAATTAGCAGGGCAATCGAACAGTGATGTAGCATCAAAGCTTATGGTCTTGGAGTATAAAGGACTGGTTTTTAGGGTTGAGGAAGGAAGAGGCAAGAGCGGTGGAAGTACATGGGCATTAACGAAAAGGGCGATAAAGCGGTTGAGAATAAAGGAGTAGGTTATGGCACTGGTACTAGGAATTAAACCCGGAGCTTCATTCTTTGTTGGTGAGACTGAGGTGGTGATGGAGAAGGTGTTTTCTCCTACCCATTTCAAGGTGAAGGTGATCACGCCGACAATGGAGCATGTGTACACGATTACAGACAAAAGGAGCGAAGAAATCCTGCCTAATGTGTGGGTATCCGCAGGAAAAGGCGGGACGGAGAAGATGGTGAAGGTAGCCATCAGAGCACCGAGAAATGTAACCATCCTGAGAGAGAAGCTGTATGCTAATGGCGACAGTGAAAGTCAATAAGCACGTTGTAACCAAGGCAAAGATGTTGGGTCTTGGCGATGGCGATGATGTTGACTCTACGATTCGCAGGATGGTTATAGCGGGTGCTCCGATTACGCACCCGAATGGCAACTTTCGCTTTGAAGATTGGATCTTCAAGGTGAAAGACGGTGAAGTGATCAACGTGCATTTGATCAGATGTGATGTGTGCGAGGATCGCAAACGCATCATTGTGTATGATGTTTGTGAGCACTGTGAAGGTGAAGGGTGCAACAAGTGCAGGAAGGGGGAAGTTCGTAATATGATCCCATGCCCACAGTGTGCGCTGGAAGCAAAGACAGTTTTTGGTTAAAGGAGTGTTTGGGTGAAAGCTACGGTGTGGGGGCTGATGACCCCTTCCAAAGTACCGCTGTATCACGAAGATAAAGCTCTTAACGTGTACGGCGGATCGCTGTTTTCTACGCCGAGAGGCGTGGATGTAGTTGTAAATCTTGCAGGTTGGGGGGATGGGGACATTATTCTCCCGATCAGGGATTATGGTGTACCGAAGAACGATGGTGCAGTAAGGGCAGCAGTGTTAAAAGCTCTTGTGTCTGCCATAAGCGGAAAGAGAGTTTATGTAGGTTGTGCTGGAGGGTTGGGAAGAACAGGGTTGTTTCTTGCAGTGATGTATAAGGCTTTGGCAGAAAGTTATGGGAAGGTACAAGATCCTGTTTTAGTCACTAGAGCCTTGTATCATGAAGCAGCTATAGAGACCAAGGATCAGGAGGAATATGTTAGAAAGATTGATGTGCAATCAATTGCAACGGTGTTGAGGTGGTTGCGATAATTTACCGAAACATTTGACAAACTAGACAGTTTTGGTATTCTCAATAAACCAATCAAATCAAGGAGGTGGTGATGAGTTTGGTTGATAAAAATACCCTGAGATACCACATGAGCAGGTCGTTATTCAGGGTGCATGATTTAAGCAAGCTGTACTTTCCAGAGGTAATGAAGACGGCGGCACCGTTTACGGATGCTAATACAATATCCCCGCTGGACTGTGCTATGGAGTTCTACCTTGGCAATCATTGTATGTCGTTGGTGCGGCAGCAGTATGGTGAAGATGAGCCGTTGCCGGAAGAAGTATTGGATCTGGTAGACGATTACGTGAGCCATAACAGCGTATCGGCATACAAGATGTTTTGTTATTTGTTGTATATCACCATCAGAGAAGCGCGGCATGTGAAGTCTAGCTCCAGTCTTTTTATGGAGTTGTCTGAGAAGTTTGGCGGCAAGATAAGCGATTTCTTCCATGATATACGTGGCACGTCTTATAGCCATGTATGGGCAGAGTTGAGAAGTAACCCACCAGATGCAGCATTTGGGGATGTTGTAGGCGCAACAGCGTATATTTTCGAGCATGGTGGCTTTTCATCTGGATACGGTGGCAAGGCTTGGTGGAGTATCACTAAATGCCTTCAAGGATTCGTGGAAGGATCGTATTCGGCGGAGATTATGCTGGATACGTCGTTTACTCTGTGTCACAACAATGGGCCGATCTTCAATAAAGGTAAGGTCTTCGATAATGTAGCTACAGAGAAGTTGATGATGCTGCTTGATGTGCAGAGGGCAGGACAAGTCCCACAGTATGTATGGAATGAGGCATATCACGATAGCAAAGCGAGAGCTATTTTGAACATGAGTATGGTGGCACTGGGTGAGAACAAAGTGTTGCCTACTAAGGAGGTAGATTGGGTGTTGGTTGATGAATACGGAGAAGGAAATTATGGCTATCAGATCATGAAGAGTGGGCAGGGAAAGAAGAAAAAGAAGAAGGCCGTGCTTCCAAAGGTTACTCCGGGGCCGGTAGTAGACAATGAAAGTGACATTTATCAGATAACACCGGGATTGTCAGTGCACAAAGTTATCAAAGTAAGAGAAACGGCGTAATGGTACAGTTTGGAATCCTCAAGGAGGGTAATTAGATGGCAAAGAAGAAAGGCAAGACAAAGAGTATTAAGGGAGTAAAAGCAAGTAGTTGGTCAGCAGGCTACAAATCCTGCTACCACACCCACCCACCATTGAAGGTAGTAATCCCACCAGAAAAGCTCAAGAATGGGCAGAAGGATGAAATGATCACCTACCTATACGGTGGTAATTGTGCGACCCCGATTGTAAAGGATGCAACGATCTATGTCGGCTTAGACTATAGCATGGCAGACTATCCTTCGATGTATCCGTGGAATGATGGCCCGATTGCAGTGTTCTTCAAGATTCAGGATATGAGTACTCCGAAAGATCCTGATGAGTTCAAGAAGATGATCAAGTGGCTTGCAGACAAGGTGCTTGAAGGAGAGAAGGTTCATGTGGGGTGTATTGGTGGGCATGGCAGAACAGGCATGGTGTTGTCTGCCCTAGTTTATGAACTGACAGGAAACAATGATGCTATTGCCTATGTGAGGGAGCATTATTGTGAGAAGGCTGTTGAAACGGACACGCAGATCAATTTCCTGCACAAGCATTTTGGCTTGAAGAAGGTGAAAGCTGTAAAGGCAGGGTTTGGTTTTTATGGTGGTTATGCAGGCAATGGAGCTACCGTGAATGGCGGTGTTGATGCCAACTCGTATTACTCAGTGAAGTCGAAGGGATCGCTATGGGGGGAGTTGGTGGACAGGATTAAGGTACTAAAGGATGATGGCGATATTATTTGACAAACATGGATGATTAGTTATACTTAATGAAATATCAAGGAGGTAGAGCATGGCAGTAAATATAGATGCCACAAAGAAGTTCATAGATAACCTTGGCATAGATAAAGAAGGGTGTGGGGCCTTCATTGATGTGTATGGCATCAAGATAGGCATGTCCATAGGATCTTTGGTGGTGTATTCAAATACACACAAGATCAAGAAGTTTGTGAAGGTTGAGGGTATTTCAAAGACGTTAGCCACTGACTTCGGTGCGTCCCTCGGTCCAATGTCAAAGCAGGCACTAGCTATGAAGGTCTGCAAGGTAGTGAAGGAGATTGTTGAGGAGATAAAGCATAAGGAAAAGGATCAAGAGAGCGAAGATATAAACAAAAAGAAAGAGGACGGCGCGGTTTACCTGGTGGATGCGTCTGAGGACGTGTATATGGGGCCTCCGATCCCTCTGAGTAAAGCAGATACTTTACTCCTTCCTGTGCATGGAACGTCTGATGGGTCTATCTATCACGTAGTAGGTATAGGGGGGGATATTGCAGTTGCAGTTAGATATAAGAATGATGGTCAATTGAGTGTCAGGGTCGATAGGAGGTATGGGGCGACCATATCGAAATTGTCATTTTCTAGCTTGATTAGTAAAGCAGGATTAGGGATGAAAGATGGTGGTCACGCATCGGATCATTTTCATGTAGGTGATGACACGCTTGCAGTAAGGACGGTGGGTTCGATTTTGGCGGTTTTGGCAGGGCATTTGGATAGCGTGTATATGCGGGTAGATTTACTGAAAGGTAAGGGCAAATGAAAGTAGAAAACTTTGAGGATCTTGAGGTAGGTAATGTTCTTCTTACAGCCCCTCTGTTTCCGGGGTTATCTGATGAGCGTATGGCGTTGAAAATTGTAAGCAAGTCAGATGCAGGAGAGATTATCTATATGGCAGACGTGTACTACATGGATGTGTATATGTCTTCAGGTGTTTTGTATAAGGATGATAACGGCAATGTGATTTTCGAGGGGCTGGAAGATGACGCGAAAAACTAAAGAAGATATTCTGTACCCGATAGCAGACGTATTCACCATGACCTTGAATGAGTCAGCGGGGAAGATAACTGGAGGGGCGACTCTTTTGGTGCCGGTGATGAATGGGTGCGATGTTACAGTTCCTATGAAGGTGGAGGATTCGTTTTTTAGGTTCAATGCTAGACAAGCAGCAGTGCTGGTGCACATGGGGGGAGACTTGTATATGCTGTGCATCCACAATGCGAAACCGAAGGGGATTTCAGTATTCGTGTTGAATGGCAAGAAGCTGTACAGTGAAGGTAATAAGAAGAGCCTGAGAAGCTGTACAAGCTTGAAAGAAGTGATTAAGACAGTTAAGGATGCTGTAATTGCGTCTTTTATGAGATCAACGTATGATAATAAGTGGGAGCCTTTTTCAATTGAGGAGAAGTAAATGCCAGTACTTAGACTGTGGACTGGTGCGAAGCTACCGGCATTGAAGAGTGCGATTGGAAGCATAATCAAGGAGGAGGGAGTACCGAATAAAGTAAAGGCTATAGGGGACGATCTCCCAGAATGCGAGGCCGGGGATGTAATTCTTGGGTTTGGGGTCAAAGCATTAAAAGTCCTACAGAAGAAAGGGCTTGTATCAAAGAATAAGTCTCTAGGATCTTTGAGAGAGAAGCCAATTCCCGTAGCAAACGGTAAGGCTTTTGTCTTGCTGACGTATGATCCAGCTTTTGTGGAGAAGGATTACGCAAGAAAGCAGGAGGTTGAGTGGGATACTCGCCTTGCTGCTCGCTTGTTGAAGTACAAGACAGACAAGCCGATTCTTGGTGAGTATAGGTATGTAACGGATTTCAAGGATGCTGTTGACTATGTTGTAGCTGAGAACGAAAAGACAGGGAAACCTGTTGTTATCACGGTTGATTTGGAAACGATGGGTTTGGTCCCATTCCTTCCAGACAAGCAGATAGTAAGCATCAGTATCACGTACAAGGAGGGAACGGCTGATGTACTACCCACATACCCTGTTTTTGATTCAAAAGTTCTGAAGCAAATAGAGTGGCTGCTATCGACAGATAAGGTCACTACTAGAGGGGCCAATTTCAAGTTTGACCGCCTTTGGATGCTTGAGAAGTGGGGCATTGAATGCACTAACTTCAAGATGGACACGACTTTGGTAGGGTCTTTGTTAGACGAGAATCGCAACAACTCGTTGAACATGCACACGAAGGTCTATGCGCCAGAACTCGGTGGCTATGATAATAGCTTCAATACCAAGTATGACAAGAGCCAGATGGAGAAGGTGCTTGAGGAGGCACCGGATGATTTCCTGACTTACGCCGGTGGTGATACAGACGCCTGTTATAGGGTGTCTGAGGCCATGAAAAAGGAGTTGTTGGCTGATAAGAGGTTGACCAATTTCTATACAAGATTGTTGCACCCAAGCTCCCATGCTTTCCTCATGGCAGAGAAGCGTGGGATGGTCGTAGACATAGAAGAATACCAGCGTTTACGAACTCAGGTAGTAGCGACTATTGAAGAGTTGGAAGCCAAGGCGTTCTCGATGATGCCGAGGCGGTTACGGATCAAGTATGCAGACAATCTGAAGCTAACCAGAGATGTAATCCTGCGAGATTATTTGTTTTCGGATCTTGGGTTGGGGCTGAAGCCTAAGATGTTTACTCCGAAGCCTGACAAGTACGGAAATCCACGCCCGTCATGTGCCATCGAACATTTGGAGATGTTCAGTGATGTGCCAGAAGCATCAGAGTTTGTAGAGATATTAAGGGAGTACAATTCAGCCAAGAAGACTCTGAGTACGTATATCGACGGGTTTATGAAGCACCTGAGACCAGATGGTAGGTTTCACCCGACCTACATGCTGCATCGCGGGGAGTTTCATGGGGATGATGCAGGTACGGTAACAGGAAGAACAAGTGCTAAAGATCCGGCGTTTCAGTGTTTAGTGGGGGAGTCAGAAATCCTAACTAATGATGGGATTAAGAGGATAGATTGGTTAGTAGAAAATAATGGTGCAGGTTTACAGGTACTTACCCATACCGGCAAATGGCGGGATATTGTTGGTGTGTATGATAATGGGGTACAACCAGTGTTTGACGTATTATTAACGTCGGGAAACAAAGTACGGTGTACAGGTAATCATCCCTTCTTAACAGAGGGGGGTTGGGTGAAAGCAGAAGATTTAGTTAAAGGGGATATTTGCTATGTCATTAGGACATCGAACCCAGAAGTATACAAGTCCGACTTACTACAGTTGGGTGGCGATGAAGAATCGTTGTTTGAGCCCAACGAGCAAGGATTGGGAGAGGTACGGGGGGCGTGGGATCAAAGTTTGCAAACGATGGTTGGTATTCAAGAACTTCCTAGAGGATATGGGGGAGAAGCCGGGGAAAGGGTGGTCAATAGAGAGAATAGATGTAAACGGGGACTACGAACCGGGGAATTGTCGATGGGCGACCCCAATGGAGCAGTCCTTGAATCGAAGGACAACGGTGTTGATAACGTACAAGGGAAAGACCCAAACAATGAGTCAATGGGCGAGGGAGTACAATATAAGTCGAGGTCGCTTGAAGTACCGACTAGATATAGGGCTATCAATGGAGGAAGCTTTGATGAAGACGAAGAGGCCGACTGGAATACCTTCAAAGAAGAGAGGGTAGTTTCCGTAACTCCGGTAGGGCACTACCATACGTATGATTTAACAATAGATAAAAGTCATTCTTTTGTTGCTAATGGAGTTGTAGTACACAACACGATCCCGAAGCATACCAAGTGGGCTAAGCCTTTGCGGAGGGTGTACGTAGCACCTCCGGGGTATGTTGTACTGAATGCTGACTATAGCCAAGGGGAGTTGAGGGTAGCGGCCTGTGTAGCCAATGAGAAGAATATGATCAAGGCGTACAGGTCAGGGCTGGATATGCACCTGCTGACTGGATTGCGTTTGTACAACCTACAGCACCCAGAGGATCAGCTTTCTCTGTCAGAAGCCCTTGAGTTGATGGAAAAGAACGACCCAAGGGTGAAGGTGGCCCGACAGGGCGGGAAGGCGGGTAATTTTGGCCTCTTGTACGGTATGCAAGCTCCCGGTTTTATGGAATATGCGAGGAAGCAATATGGAGTAGTCATGACGCTGGAGGAGGCGACAAGATTCCGTAATGAGTTCTTTGAGTTGTATCCCGGTCTTCTGGATTGGCATGAGGAGTATAGGCAGTATGCTAGATCTTGGGGGTACGTGAGAAGCCCGTTAGGTCGGATACGGCATTTGCCACAGATTCACTCCAAGGATCAGGAGATACGGTCCAAGCAGGAGAGGCAGGCCATCAATTCTCCGATCCAATCGACGTTATCTGATTTGACGCAGCTTGCAATGGTGAAGTTGGCCCAGATGTACCCCGATTTGTGGGTATTTGGCATGACCCACGATAGTATCAGCGCCTACGTACCGGAGGATGAGGTAGAGGTTTGGGCTATGAGAATTAAGTCTGTGATGGAGAACCTGCCGCTAGAAGAGGAGTTTTGGTGGTCTCCGCAGCTTACGTTCTTGGCAGATATTGAAGTCGGGCCGAATCTGGCCGATACTGAAGAACTAAAACTAGCAGTGTAACTAGCACCCTCAAGCCGGAGGGTGTATTCTTATGCCTGTGTTTTGTTGCAATTGATTGCAAATAGGGGTGCGTAATGGCTGTGAAAATCAAGAAGTCAGGGGAAGAAGCTGCTGTAGATCAGGAGGCTACGCAGGTAGCAAAGGCTCTTGGGGTTGTTTCGGCGTCAGTGACCCCAGTACGTAAAGCGCCTATGTCTAAACAGGAAAAAGCCTTAGTATCCAATGCTTTATCTGACGATGATGTGTTTAGGGGCCTGTATATAGGGGAGGGTGATTCTGAAGAATCACAGATCATCCAGCCTCCGTATGACCCGTTTCTCCTGTATCACTTGGTTCAGCATAACAATGCCCTGAATCAGTGTATTTCTGCCTATGAAGTGAATATAGACGGAACAGGGTATGTGATTGAATCTGACTCAGATGAAAAGGAATCAGAAGAAGAAGCCAAGACAGAAGAAGCCATTAAGCAGTTTTTTGATGAGGTGTACCCCGGTGTTTCCTTTGTGACTCTACGTAGGAAGGTTCGTAGAGATCTGGAGGCCACAGGTAATGCGTATATCGAAGTACTCCGTTCTGTAAATGGGGATATTGTCTTTATGAAGCATGTAGATGCTAAGTATATGCGTCTACTGAAGCTGGATGATTCTGTGGAGGTTGAAAAGAAGGTAACACGGTTTGGCAAAGAACAGACAGTAAAAATGCGTGTAAGGGAGCGCAGGTTTGTTCAGAAAGCGGGGGAGAGATTGGTCTATTTTCGTGAGTTCCAGTCTTCTAGGCAGTTAGATAGAACGAATGGTAAATGGGAGTCGGAGGAATACGTAGTAGACCCAGATAAAAGAGCTACAGAGATCATTCATCTGACTGTAGATAAGGACGTGAAGACCCCGTATGGGGTTCCGAGATGGATTAACCAGATCCCGTCTGTTTTAGGGTCTCGTAAGGCAGAAGAATTGAATCTTGATTTCTTCAATGCGGGAGGGCTACCACCTGCATTGTTGATTGTGCAAGGCGGTCAAATGGCTGCTGAGGTGAAGAAATCATTGCAGAGTTATCTGTCTGGTAAAGGGGCCAGTAAGAACAGAGCAGCAATTATTGAGACATATTCGACTTCTGGAGACTTGAACTCCGCCGGGAATGTTCGTGTAACTGTAGAAAGGTTTGGAGCAGAGCGACAGCAGGATTCGATGTTCGAGAAGTATGATGATAAATCAGAAAAAAGAGTACGTTCTGCTTTTCGTTTACCACCTTTGTTCGTAGGTAGAACAGAAGATTATTCGTTTGCAACAGCGTTTGCTTCGTATTCTGTGGCAGAAGCGCAGGTGTTTGCGCCAGAGAGAGGTGAGTTTGATGAGATTATGAACGTCACCATAATGCGTGAGATAGGCAAGGGGTATTTGTTTAGATCTCTGCCGTTGAATGTTAAAGACGCGGTTAATCAGCTTAAAGGCATTGAAATTGTAGCTAATAAGGGGGCTATAGACCCTGCCGAGCTTGTGGAGACTGTAAACGAAGTTGTGAATCTCAATATGAAAGTGGTGGAGCAGCAATCTGGTATGGGGCAAGGGTTACCGCCTACAGAGCAAGCAACAGGTGAGGGAGGGTCTGTAATAGAAGGAGGGGCAGCAGAGCCTACACCAGTAGAGCCACCATTACCGACACAGAAGGTACAGAAGTATGATCCGATTGTGCTTGTTGATTTGGCAAATGATTTTGCCGCCCTTGCTGTGGGGGAAAAGGAGTTTGATTCTGTGTCAAAGTCAGCAATAAGGAAGATGGTTAGTGATTTGTCGCCGGAAGATCGGAAATTGTTTGATGCTATGGTAGCTATGAAGGTGTATCAAGATGCGTTTGATTTTGATACAGAAGGGGCTACAGAATTGTGTTCTCATGCGGCAGAGTTGCTAGATGGCAGTTAAAGTAGAAAGTTTCCTTGTACTTGAGAAAGCTTTAGCCAAGCGATTAGGCAATGCTTGGGTACGTGAAGCTATGCCTGTAATAAGGAAGATTGAGAAGGCCATTAAGAAGGGAGATTTTTACGAAGCTTATGCTTTGGTTGATCAGTTGGATATGTCAAAAGCGGTAGATCGTAACTTGAAGTATATAGACCTGATTGGTATGTCGGCCGTTTTGTATGGAGCATCAAGACTGACGAATCCGAAAAAGTCAGTGTTTGGCAGTAAGCCGCAGGAAGTATCAAAAGCAACGGAGATGCTTAGAACTGTTCTTGTACGTAATGCAAATGAAAAAGTCAGGCAGACTGCGCGTAAGATTATCCAGTTAGAGGAGGATAGACGTAAGCAAGCTCTGTTGATGCAGAAAGCTGATACAGGGTTTGTGAAGGCTTTTAAGGGATCTGTAATTCAGGAAGGTAAGGTGTTTGCTGATTTGGGAGCAAGCCTTCACACATCAAGACTAGCAGCATGGGGGTTTACAGTTGAAGCAGAAGTCCGTGGTTATGAGTATTACAAGGTGGATGAGGTGCTGGATTCTCGCACTTGCCCTGTTTGTCGTGAGATGGATGGAAAAGTATTTCCGGTGAACTCCGCCAGATCTAGGCTTGAGCAAGTGATGGGGGTTGAAGATCCAGACGATTTGAGGGCACTGGCGCCGTGGCCCAAGCAGGATAAGGAATCGGTGGATCGTCTAAAGAAAATGTCGCCAGAAGAGATCATTAGTTCAGGTTGGCATGTGCCGCCGTATCATCCGGGGTGTCGTGGGGTACTGAATAAGACAAAGAAAAAGGTACAGATCGGCCAGATACCAACCCAACCCCAAACGAAACCAGAAGATATTGCCCCAGTACCTTCGACCCAGCCGGAGGCGGATCAGCCGTCCTTGTTGTCCAGATTATCACCAAAGAGATTAGCCCAAATGCTTGCTGGGTCACTGGTGAAGGATCTGGATAGGGAGCTTGACAAGAAAGTACCAAAGGAATAAGGATTGCAATTGATTGCAACGAGCTAGGGGGCTGTCATGCCTACTAGAACAGGAAGAGATAAGAAAGGATGCTATGCCCGGTGGGGGAGTCAGAAGAAGTATTACTACCGCTGCGGGGATGAAAAAGCCAAGCAGAGAGCCATAGCTAGAGCAAACAAGCAGGGTGCAGCTATCAGGGCGGCTGGGTGGACCGAAAAAGAAGATTGGTCAGTGCCAGATCTTGAGGCAGGAGGGGGGAAGCTTGAGCCAGAGCAGACACCTCCATGCCAACCGGGATATAAGTATTCAAAGAAGCTGGGTAAATGCGTGAAAGCAAAAAGCTATGAAATTGGGCTTCTAAAATCCTTTGTATCAAAGGCCGATAAGGGTATTAGGTTTGTGATTGGTCGGCTGAAGGGTAAAACCTCTACAACAGTGCAGACTGTGGTGTTTGACAAGAAGCGGTGGACCAAAGCTCAAGCAGCTAAGTGGTTGAAAGATAATGGATTTAAGGCAGTGACGGTTAGGGAAACAGGCAATAGCTACAGGTTCAGGCAGAGACCGCCAGAAGATTTTGAGCAGAAATCGTTTAGGACGATTAACCCGTCTAAGTGATTGCAATTGATTGCAATAAAAAAGTAGAAGTTATAAGTTCTTGATATGGAAAAGATCGGGATAAAGAAGTTCGACAATGAATTGCAGGTCGTGTACGGGGAAGTGTACGCGCCCGATGTTCCCGATTCGCAGGGAGATTTTATGACCGCTTCTGAGATTCAGAAGATGGCTCATAACTTTCTAGCTAACATGAGGATTAGGAAGATCGACACCCAGCACAACAATGTGGAGAACGGGTCTGTAGTGGTGGAGTCGTTCATTGCTAGGGAGTCAGATCCAGATTTTCTTCCGGGGTCGTGGGTTGTTGGGGTGCACGTACCAGATAAAGAGCTTTGGCATAAGGTGAAGTCTGGGGAAATCAACGGTTTTTCTATGGAAGGGCTGGTGCATTCAACGCCAAAGGTTGTAGAAATAGAAGTACCGGAGGAGATTACCGGGGACACGCATGAGGCTGAGGGTCATACTCACAGGTTCATTGTGAAGTTCACGGAGAAAGGCGAGTTTCTTGGTGGTTCTACGACCCCCGGCCCGGACGGGCACGTTCATGTAATAAAGAACGGAACCGTGACAGAGGTGGAGAGTGGACACAAGCATCGTTATTCATTCTTGGACGGGTTGTTAGATGGCTAAGAAAGTCAAGATCAAGATGAAGGCAAATGAGTTACACGACGCCGATGTGTCGTATATCTCTTTGGTAGATAGACCAGCTAATCGTATTCCGTTCAGGATTACAAAGGCTGAAGAATCGACAAGTAAGGAGGAGTCCCTAATGTTCAACCTTAATACCCTGATGCGTAAGAGCGATCCCGAGCCTCAGACTCCGGCAATTGCAGCTATTGTAATTCGCAAGGAAGATGAAGCTGGTCTGAAAGATCAACTGGTAGAGGCAGGGTTTTCTGTAGATTCTCCTGTAGAAGAAGAGGAGATCGTTATCTACAAGCAGATGGATTTCGATGAGGACAAGGTGGTAGCCGTCAAGTTCAATGATGACGTGATGGCCCTCGTTACTGATGTTAAGAAGGAGTTTACCCCCTTCCCTGACTCGATGAGCTTTAGTGACAACATTCAGGCTGGTGCGTTCCTGCCCGGTGTCGCTATGGCTACCGATGTGATGATGGACACTGTTCGTCAGTGCCTCCGTAAGTCCTCGAACCCCGATGAAGCCAAGCAAAAGCTGAAGGCCGTACTGGATGATTACAAGAAGTATGTCCTGAAGCTGGCTGACAACCTGCCTGAGATGGCTTTCAAACTGGAGAACATTATGGCTATTAAAGATGAAAACGAGGAAGCAGTATCCAAGGCAGAGAACGAACTGGAAAATGAAGGCAAGGAAGATGTGTCCAAGGCCATGAATGAGGACAAGAAGGGTAAGGGCAAGTGCCCCGAAGGAATGATGTGGGATGAAGGTATGGGTAAGTGCGTAGCGAAAGCGAAGAAGGAAGAAGGCGAAGAAAATGCTGCCTCCGCCTCTGAAGACAAGGAAGACAAGGTTTCCAAGTCTGAAGAACCCGAAGGTAAGAAGGAAGCTGGCAATGAGCTTGGCGAACTGCTGGCTGCTTTCAAGTCTGAGGTGCTGGAAGGTATCAACAGTGTCAAGACTGAGCTTGAAGAAGTGAAGAAAGGCACTGCTGAACTGAAGGATCGTATTGATCAAGTGGAAGAGGTGGCTAAGTCTGCCGACGAAGCAGTACGGGGTACTGTACGTTCTGGTAGCGAAGACGGCGATTTCGTCGATATGTCTCTCGGAAATCGCTCTCGCCGCTCTAGCCGTAAGAGTGACGATGGTGATATTTGGGCTGGCGTACTTGACGACATTGTGCCCGACATTGCCGGTACTGGTGAGTAACCCGTAACGCCAAAAGTTTTGTTAGTTCATTTTCGGAGGAGAAACAAACCATGAGCACCAATAAAGACCTTATGCAGAAGGCTGACTGGGCTGTGGCAGACTTGGAAGCCAATGGCGGTAAGCTGCAACCCGAACAGGCTAACGCCTTCATTCGCAAGCTGCTGGTACAGCCTACGATCCTCAAGCAGGCTCGTACTGTCACCATGTCCAGCCCGCAGCGCAAGATCAACAAGATCCAGTTTGCTAACCGCATTCTGAAGCCTGCGACCTCGAACACTCCGCTGCCCGTAGCAGATCGCAGCAAGCCGACCACTGAACAGATCACGCTGACCACCAAGGAAGTGATTGCTGAAGTTCGCCTGCCGTATGATGTTATTGAAGATAACATCGAGCGTGGCAACATCGGCACCATGACTGGTGGTTCTGGTGATGCTACTGGAGGCATCAAGGACACCATTATGACCCTGATTGCCGAGCGGGCTGCTCTGGATCTGGAGGAACTGGCCCTGCTGGGCGATACCTCCTCGGCAGATCCGTATCTGGCTCTGGTTGACGGTTATCTGGTACAGGCCAATGCCAATATCGTCGATGCCGCAGGTGCCCCGATCAGCAAGGATGTGTTCAAGCAAGGTCTTCAGACCATGCCTGATCAATACCTCCGTAACCGGGCTGCAATGAAGCATTGGCTGTCGGTAGACAACGAGATCGAGTACCGTGACACTCTGGCTAACCGTGAAACTGCTCTCGGTGACGCTCAGATTCAGGGCACCAGCCCGGTATTCGGCTTCGGTGTTCCGGTAGAGGCCGCTGCCCTGATGCCGGGGGATCAAGGTCTGTTCACCTTCCCGCTGAACATGATCTTTGGTATCCAGCGGAATATCCATATCGAGACCGACAAGGATATTTCCAGCCGGGTGTACATCATCGTTCTGACCGCCCGCGTAGACTTCCTGTTTGAGGAAGTTGATGCAGTAGTCAAGTACACCAACATCGCTGGCACCTAATAGGCCGGAGGAGGGGTAAACCCCCTCCTCTCCGCCGTAACAGTTAGTCTTTAGGAGGAACAAGATCATGGTAAGTCCTGTAAAAAATCTGGCTGACGATACCCTGAAGGGTGGCCTGTTGCAGGGCGGTGCTTCTGGTGTCTATGCGAAGGGTTACATCAAGATTGCTTCCAACGTAGCAGATGGTGAGACCGTAACTATCGGCTCCGATACTTACGAGTTTGATACCGATGCCACGGTAACGGCTGGCAATATCGCTGTTGATGTATCCGCTGATCAGGCCCCGGCTGCTGCGTCTGCTGCTCTGGCTTCTGCCATCAATACCCGTAACAATCTGGTCAA
>Ga0256832_1001060_pt1 | contig 18443 bp, 14 predicted proteins | sample 134614metaG_FD_190534 | JGI IMG/M metagenome (GOLD analysis project Ga0256832, IMG submission 190534) | Hydrothermal vent microbial communities from Lau Basin, Pacific Ocean - 134-614 | ecosystem: Environmental > Aquatic > Marine > Hydrothermal vents | place: Pacific Ocean: Lau Basin | collected...
TTTATAAAAAAACTTATTTTTACCTGTTTTTGTGACATTATTCAATCACTAATTGAAGGCTGCAGTATAGCCCACTATGCTCCCGTCGCAATGCCTTGAATATCAAAAAACAGGAAACGAAATTTTGTTAAATTAATTTTGCTTGGGTACTTAGTTATAGATAGGCAAAGGGTATATTTATTAACTTATCATCAATTAAACCCAGTCGTTCATTGTTACATATTACAATCCCATAAGCACATTGGTAGTCTTTGATAAAGCCGCGAATACCTTTTAGCTCTCGTAAAGTTACGGTTTGTTTATATTTAATCTCAATGGGTAATAAGCCAAACTCACCTTCCAGTACTAAATCTACTTCAGCGCCTGCGCTGGTTCGATAGTGAAAATAATTAAATGAACAGCCTATGCTGTTTAAACCCCGAATCATATTCTCTATAACCATGGATTCCCATGAATGCCCCATTTGAGGGTGGGACAAAACATCATTTAGCCCATGCAGGTGTAATAAATGGTGTAATAAACCTGAATCGCGTAAGTATCCTTTGGGATGTTTAACAATTCGTTTTTTGGCATTCTTTTCATAGGGTGGAATATGCCGCCAGACAAATGTGCCATCGGCGATGGTAAAATATTCCCGGATGGTCGGCGCTGAAACCCCTAAAGTACGCGCAATATCTGAATAATTAATAATTGACCCAGAAAGCTGCGCTAACATCTGTAAAAAAAGCTGGTATTTTGGGCGTTGTAAATTAGGGAATAAGCGTAAAATATCACGATCCAGGTAAGTCTGAACATAGTTTTGCATCCATAACCTATCGAAACGTTTGTTATTTTTAACCCAGGGTTCGGGGAATCCACCCCGTAGCCAATAATCATGATGTTCCTGCAAGCTTGTTTTAGGCGCAGGCATTTCTTGATAATCTGTCAGCAATGAGCTGGTTTGAATCAGATGAAATAATTGAGAGAATGGCTGTTGATACGCCTCGCGCATCATAAAGGGTGCAACTTCAATAATGGCAATCCGCCCTGCCAGACTTTCAGAAATTGACTGTACCAGAGCAGGTGAGCTAGACCCTGTTATAATGAATCGTCCTTTTTTTGTTCTGTCACTATCAATGGCTACACGCAAAGCAGGAAAAATCTCTGGTAATAATTGTGCTTCATCTAGCGCAATATTTTCAGGGTTAAGCCGAAAAAAAAGATCAGGATCACGAGCGATAAGCTCAAAGTCACTACGCTTCTCACAATCAAAAATCTGCCAGGGTTTTGGCAAGCTGTTAATGGTTGTAGTTTTTCCAGACTGGCGAACCCCCGTGAGAGCAACACAGGGAAACAGGGTGAGAAGTTCATTTAAGTAAGTAGTAAAGCATCTTTTCATACCTTGCATTATGAAATATCGAGTTTCATAATGCAAGGTATGAAACTTGACTCCTAGTTTGTTTTCCTGTGTCAGTCCAGCTTGATAATAAATCTTTCTAACTTCTTTTAAAACACCCAATTTGCATGGATTGTAAATCGGAATTACAATCTATGCATGAATATTGTAAGGAAAATACAGCCTTTTCTACTAGAAATGGCAAATTACTATCCTGTTGTCGTAGTTACTGGTCCTCGGCAGTCGGGTAAAACCACTTTAACGCAACAGGCATTTCCTGAAAAAAACTACATTTCTCTGGAGGCTCTTGATAACAGGGCGTTTGCCAGTGAAGATCCTCGTGGTTTTTTAGAGGAGTACAAAGAAGGTGCTGTTATTGACGAGATACAGCATACACCAGAGTTACTCAGCTATATTCAGGACGTTATCGACAAGAACCCCAAAAAAGGGCGATTTATTCTTACTGGTTCTCAAAATTTTATGCTTAGTCAGGCAATTTCTCAAACACTCGCGGGGCGTTGCGGCATTTTAACATTACTGCCCCCGGACTGGAGTGAGTTACAATGCTTTCCAAATTCCCCCGAAGATTTGCTAAGCCTGCTGTGGCAGGGGTGTTACCCCAGAATTTATGACCAGAATATACCCGCCCAAAGGTGGTTAGCCGATTACACCACGACCTATGTGCAACGTGATGTGCGACAAATTACGCAAATAACCGATTTGAATACATTTACAATATTTATGAAATTGTGCGCTGGAAGTACCGCGCAAGAAGTGAATCTGTCAAGGTTGGGTAATGATGCGGGCATTAGTCATAACACGGCAAAATCGTGGTTATCCGTTATGCAAACCGCCTGGCTAGTGCAAACATTACCCGCATGGCATAGAATTATTCGCAAACAAATTGTAAAAGCACCCAAGCTACACTTTATTGATACAGGGCTGGTTTGTTATTTGCTAGTACTCCAACAACATTGTATTGATGGCTACAGCGAGTCAGAAAGCGGTTAGCCACTAGGCGCCCTTTGCAGGAAATGGTTGTTCCCTTCACAAAAAGGGCAACAACGTGGATGACCACTTTCTGGCTCGCCCGAAGGGAGCAACCCAAAGCGTCCAATACAGCGTTATGACTCTTGTCAAGGGAGTAACCATTGCCTTCGAGCCATGCCTTGTCTTGAACGCTTTGGATTGCTCTGTATCCATCAATACAATATTGCTGGAGTACTAGTATACGCAATGCAGAAGAATTGCGCTATCATCCACTGCGTGGGGCGATTTTTGAAAGCTGGGTTAGCACAGAGATTTTGAAGCACTATACTAACCAGGGAAAAACTCCCTCGCTTTATCATTATAGAGAATCACGAGGACTGGAAATTGATATTTTAATAGAAGCTGCTGATACTTTACAGCTTGTGGAAGTAAAATCAGGAAGTACGATAATCCCGTCATTTTTTAAAAATTTAAAAAGATTTAGTCAAAACAGCAAGGAAAATTTTAAAATTCAGTCATCCCTGGTCTATGCTGGAGAAGAGTCATATAAACAGGCAGGTATCCAGTTAATAAGCTGGAGAGAACTGCCGACAGAATTAGAACGATGGAATATGTAGATGTAGATAAGGGTACTTACACCAGAATATTGGCATCAAAAAACAGTTTATCAGTCATATAAATCATCTCGTGACCAAGTACGTTTTCCCATATTCCGCTCTAAACAATGAAAGCTTTTTTTAGCAGGGCAATTTTACGCTCTCTTTCAGGTGCTTCACGATCTGCAACAGACTGCAGGTAATTTCGAATCATTGCTGTCATTGTGGTATTTTCATTAATAGCAACCTTCGAACCTTTTTGATAATTTCATCATCTACATTTCAATGTAATATTCGCCATAGAAGAAACCCTTATTAAGGGTAAAACTTATTACGGCAATGCAAATATGGTTTATCAAGATAATCTTTCGCAGGTTGTAGGTTGGGCAGAGGAACGAAGCCCAACGTGATTGGCTTTGATATTTGTTGGGTTACTACATCAGCCCAAGCTACGAACTGACAAAATCTGAGAAAGCGTCATAAAGTGACAGAAAATACTGACGAAAATATGACAAAGAGATATTTTTAGAACAAAGTCAGCTTTTGCAAAACTATAATAAAAAAATTAAAAATCAATAAGTTAAATCTAAAAATATTTTTTTGGCACGCCCCCTGCATTAATCTTAGCGAACAGATTGTTCAGGCTGTTAAGCTAATATTAACCATAAAGTTATATAATAGCCGCGCAGTCACAGTTAACTAACTTGCTGTTTAAGTTTACACAATTTAATTTAATCATAAAAATAACTATTGGAGTTAAAAATGAAAAAACAAGTACAAAAAGGTTTCACACTTATCGAATTAATGATCGTTGTAGCAATTATCGGTATTCTTGCCTCAATCGCTCTTCCTGCTTATCAGGATTACACAAAGCGAGCACATGTATCTGAAGGTTTGTCTCTGGCTTCTGGTGCTAAGACTGCGGTTTCAGAATTTTACGCGACTAATGGTCACTGGCCTGCAAATAATGCATCTGCTGGTTTGGCAGCTGCGACCTCAATCAAAGGCACAGCGGTAACACAAGTTGCAGTGACTGGTAGTAAGGTAACTGCTACGTTTAATGATAAAGTTGAAAATGGTAAAGTATTGGTATTGAAAGCTACTGATAATGGTGGCGATATTGAATGGACTTGTAAAGGCAATGGTACAAACGTAGATGGTAAATATCTGCCTTCCAAGTGCCGTTAATAGCAGAATAAACTTCTCTTAGCAAGAGCGTGTTTTTATAAAAGCCCTTCAAATGAAGGGCTTTTTTATTGGTATCAGTGTTATTCATACTAAGTTAAGAAGCTTCTGGTTAGTATGCTGTTTACTTCTTATAAATATAAAACAAAAACAAGAGTCTTTATGGATACTCAATTACGCTTTATCAATAAAGGGATGCTATTATGGAGTAGCATCTTTCTACTGCTACTTATCTTTAGTTATTTTGTCTATTTACCAGGCATTAGTGGTATCTTTATCTTTGATGATATTCCAAATTTGACCCCATTGGGTAAATACAGTGATTTTGGCTTCTGGAATGACTTCTGGATTTTTCTTCTTGAGGGAGATTCAGGACCAACAGGTAGACCAGTAAGTCTGGCAAGTTTTTATTTGAATGATACAAGTTGGCCAAGCTTGCCATTAAGTTTTATTCAAACAAATATCCTTATCCATCTTTTAAATGGTGTGTTAGTTTTCTGGGTATGCCTGAAATTGGCAAACAGGTTTAAGCTCAACAATAATTATCAAATCGGCTTTTCACTGCTTATTACCAGCTTCTGGTTATTGCACCCTATGCATACAACCACCGTACTGTATATTATTCAGCGTATGACCGAGTTAAGCGCAACCTTTATGTTAACAGGTCTTGTTTTTTATCTTTATGGTAGGGAACAATTAGACAAAAATACAGTAAAAGGTTTTTTAACCCTTTTTATTGGTGTGGGCTCGAGCCTGATATTAGCCATATTGAGCAAGGAAAACGGCATTCTGTTGGTTGCTTATATTCTGGTGATTGAGTTTTTTTTATTTCAACCACTAAATATTAAACCACCCGTGAAGTTTTATTATTGGCTTGTTCCCGCTGTAATACTCCCTTTTCTTGTTATACTTATTTACCTGGGGTTAAGGACAAACCCCGGTGCTTTTATTAATCGAGATTTTACACTTGAGGAAAGACTCTTAACAGAACCACGAATATTGTTTGATTATCTATATCATATTCTTGTTCCAAAAATGAATTATATCACTATTTTTCATGATGATTTTGAGTTATCCAAATCAATATTTAAGCCTATGACAACATTTTTTTCAGTTATAGGTCTGCTTTTATTAGTGCTTTTTAGCTTTGCATATAGAAAAAAAATACCCTTTGTTAGCTTTGCAATTGCCTGGTTTTTTGCTGGTCATTTAATCGAATCGACTGTTTTGCCTTTGGAGCTTTATTTTGAACATCGTAATTATTTACCGATGCTAGGAATTTTTATTTTATTAGGCTGGTATGCATCTTTATTTATTGAGCGACAAAAATCGCTTGTTGCTAGTATCGCTATTATTATGTTATTGCTCAATGTGGCTATTTTGTTTCAGAATACTACGCTTTGGGGAAACCCACTGGAACTTGGTATAAACTGGTACCAAAATCACCCAAAATCAGAGCGTTCACGCTTGCTTTATGTTTCTGTTATGGAGGCGGCTGAGCTGCCTGTAAAACCTAAAGACAAACATCCCTTAACAGATAAAAATTCACAGTTTTACAGCACTTCTGCTTTTCTTGAATTGAAAAATGCCTGCATTGAAAATACGCTTACGGAAACCCAATTAAATAAAACAGTTAATATATTTGAAAGCAGTGTAATACATATCTCGGCAAAGACCAGGTTTTTAGAGTTTATAAATGAATGGGAGAAAGGAAAGTGCAAAGTAATTACTCCGACAGTACTAAAACACTATCTGAAGAAGTTGGCATCACTTGATAATATTAAAAAACACGGACAAATTGCCCACGATGTCCATTATGTGCTTTCTAATATCTATAAAAAAGAGAAAGATTTCCAAAGTACCATGTTACATCTGGATAAGGCTTATTCTTATAGTCCTTCTTATGAATTATTAAATCTTAAAATAGCAACTTTACTATCAGGTGGTCTTTATAATGAAGCCTTAAAAGTATTAAATGACACCTCCAAACTAAAAACAACATTTAGAAAAAAGCTAGCCATGAAAATCAGGCAGAAAGAACTGGATCAACTAAAACAGTTTATTCAAAATAAAATACGACAACAGCAAGCAAATAATACATAACTAAAGCATGAACAGGCAAAAGCATATTATAATCAGTTTGGTTTTATCTCAATGCCGGAACAGTTGGAGAATTTGTTTTTACCATTAGGTACACTTGAGAAAAATATGAGTGCTTAATTATACTCTTCCCGTGTTTCGTGCCTCACACAGGTTTTAGCCACACTATCCCTGCTTTCTGGATAGAGCCCTGATAAGCCTTTTAAGCAGCTGCTTGACTGGTCCATGTATAAACAGAAAGAGATGTGATTTGATATTTTTCTTTTCAAAAGAAATATTGTACATGCTTTCTGTATTTCCTGCGTATCTGCGTTTATAGGTTGACTCATCATCAGAGTACATAAAATTAAAATATTTGAGTCTGTTATTTTCGATACTGGAAGAAATTTCCTGGGTCAGCATCATGGTCAATAATGAGTAGCGTTGCCCATTTTCTTTTTCAAAGCCACTTTGGTAAGCATGTATGGTGTCACCATCAATAAAGGAATAGAGCACTGCAACTGGCTCCTGTTCGAAGCGCAAGATTTTTAGGGAGATGCCCTGTTGCGGATTGCTCTGATTCAGCAGTCTTTTGGCGAGTTTGTGATGATAATTCTCGAAATTAGGCTGTTCAAACGAACTCGGTTTTTCCAGATAGCCCCGACGCGCACGGTTTAGATCCGCGAGTAAAGAGATCGCCTTGTCAATGTGTTTGCTGTTATCAACAGATTCAATGCTAAATTTTTTTTCCCTCTGGAGACGTGAAAATGTTCTGGTAATATTATTCCGCATTTTCTTTTTAAGGCTCATTAAATAAGCCTTGTAGCTATCAGGAAGTTCAATCAGGGTGCGAAAGCCATGCCGTTGGGTGGTTTTTATGATGTCTGCCTGATATTCAGAAAATAAATCAGAAATATGTGAATTGTTTAATAACTGGTGAAATTTTAAACCATCCCACAACTCCTTGTTAGTAAATAAAAAATCTGATACCGTTTTGATGACAGCCTGTTCGTTTCCAGGTGCAATGATCAAGTCCATATATTCACCAAAAACGGCACTACCATCGGTTTCTCCTGTACCAAGCATAATGACCTGCCTGCTACAGGGAAAATACTTTTTGGGATTGTAGGCGATTTGCAAAGGCGCTATGCCAACCAGCTTTTCAGACGGGTCATAACAACAAATAATATAAAGCTGGCGTTTGCCATCTGCCTTATAGACTTCCCACCAAGTATATAGCCACTCCCATGAGGTGAAAATATTTCCCTTGTCTGCTTTATTATTGAGTTCACTCCATTCGCGTTGAAGCTGCTTAAATATTTTATCGTCAGTGATTAAACTTATCGTTAGAAAAGTCTCAGCGGAGCTTTTACCGTTTGCTTCATATAAATTATTCAAGTGCATCATTCGATCTGCTTTGATTGATATTAAAGAATGCTATATCTTTTGGGATCAGAAAAGATGAAATGAGTAGAGTGTTTAATTATCTTGATAAACGTATAAAACAGGGTTGGGAATGGATCTTTGAGCCTATATAGTTCACAGCCCTGGAAAATTCAACTCCATTACCAGGTTGCATCTTCTACAATGCTTGCAAGCAGCTCTTCAATTTCCTTGATCACTTTTTCCGAACCTGGTTTGCCATTTGGAACCTGGTAGCTAATATGGACTATTTGGGGTTCAGTCACTAACGAATAAATACCAATCGTAAAAGGGCATACCACGATATTGTCCGGATCAGCGCGAGACAATTCCTGCGATAGTTTTGCACTACAAAACTCCAGAATTTGAGCGTGCGAGTAGACAGATTTTTTATAACCATAGGCAGGTCCAGTCCTTTGCAACATATCACTGGCATGTAACTCATGGGCGATATTAATGCCTTTCCCAAGGATTGCAGAACGCAGACTTTGTACGACTTCAAAATAATTGCCACTGACCTTGGTTGTCACTATTTTGGGTATTCTTGCAGATTTATTATTTTCAGCTGCAATAACAAGATTGATTAGAAAAAAACCGAGTAAGGCTATGAATATTGATTTTATTTTTGCATTCATCATACTGTTTGTTTACCTCTAGCGTATATGGAACTTGAATTAGGAGATATACTTGTTTTTTTGCAGGATTACAATTTAATAATTTTTATTATAGCTGAAGCAGTGACTTCAATGCGGACAGGGAAGACAACGCATTGTTAAACCAGTACTCCTGTGTTTCGTTCCCACAGGCTACGCAAAAATATGTAAAAACAGGGGGGGTGGGTGTTTCTGAGGACAGAGGACAGAAGACTGAGGACAGAAAATAGCTCCGTAGGTCGGATTAGCCCAAGCGTAACTCGACAGATCGTGGCACTATGTTTGGATAACGTATAGCCAGCGTTGAGCATGTAGGGTTGCTGGTGTTTACGCAACCAACCAGATTCGGTTGGTTTCGCATGGCTGCTCCAACCCTACGCAGCTCAAAACAGACTACACAAAAATATGTAAAAACAGGGGGGATGGGTGTTTCTGAGGACAGAAGACAGATAGCAAAGCATATAGACTGCGTTGAATATGCAAACGCGGGATGGCGCGGTATTAACCACTGCCTTCGTTTTTTGTGGGTTAGATTAGCATCGCGTTATCCAGCATTGTGCCGCGATTTTGTCGGATTACGCTTGGACTAATCCGACTGCAAACTAAAATTTAAACCTTGCTCATGAAATAAACCTGAACCCGTGGAGCCAATGCGGATTCAGATTATTTGTCTGACTTATAATCGCTATAATAAGAATAGCCGTAACCATAGCCACCATAGCCATAGCTCTTCTTTTTGGCATCGTAACCATTGAATATAAAGCCCTTGGTTTCTATTTTGCTTTGAGCCAAACGCTTCACTGCACCCTCTATTTCTTTAATGTTATGCCTATCTGCGAAAACAACCATAAAGACGACGCCGGCTAATTGCCCTATAATTGTAGGATCTGTTACAGCATGAACCGGAGGCGTATCGATAAGAATCAAATTATATTCTTTTTGAAGCTGATCGAGTAACTCCTTAAAGCCCTTGTGCATTAGCAATTCAGAAGGATTTGGCGGTGTTTTGCCTCTGGTAATGACATCCAGAGATTCTTCCCCTACCTCGATTGTATGTATAGCTTCTTTTAATGTGGCTTGCTCGCTGATTAAATCAGAAAGCCCTGGAGAGACTGGTTTTCCAAGCATATTATGAAGATAGCCCTTGCGCATATCCGCATCAATAAGTAAAACCTTTTTCTCGGAACTTGCCAGCACAGCGGCAAAGTTTGAAGAAATAAAAGACTTGCCAATTCCTGGAGCCGGTCCTGTTATCATAACGATGTTATTATCCTCCGCTTCTAATAAAGCAAAGTGCAGACTGGTACGCAAACCCCGCAAACTTTCGATCGAAGGATCCGTTGGGTTTTCGCTTGCCAATAGCTTTTTTTGCCGCTTTCTTTTCCCTATTCCACCGGTTAGTTTTACACCTGTACTTAGTGGCACTGTCGCGTAAACCGGAATACCTGTGGCTTTTTCGATTTCTTCCGGGTTATCCACTGTCTGGTGTAAAGCTTTTCTTAAAAAGACAAACAACACACCAAACATGCCACCTAACAGGGAACCCAATGCAAGAATCAGTGCTTTTTTGGGCTTGACAGGTTTTTCATAAGCTACGGCAGTATCAACAATATAAACATTACCGACCTTACTTGCCTTGGTAACTTTAAGTTCCTGAATTTTATTGACCAAATTAAGGTAAGTCCCATTTTTTACCTTGTAATCACGTTCCAGCTTGAGTAATTCCTGTTGGGTTTTTGGTAGTTTTGATATTTTTACACGAGTTTTCTTTTTTCTCGCAAGCAATTTTGCTTCCTGCGCGGCAAGCGCCTGGATAATGGGATGATTTTTGGCATATTTTGGTCCCAGCTCAACTTTTTTTAAGGAGATTTTTTGCAACTCGGCATCAATACTGGAAATCACATCAAGGACACTCTGTGTCTCCATGGAAATATCGGCGGTTTGATGGCGGGTTCGATAAAGTCTCAACCTGCTTTCAGCTTTTTCAACCTCTTTCTTTACTGATCCGATTTGCTTTTGCAAAAACTCCAGGGCACTCTTTGCCTCCTCGGAACTGCGCGACTTGTTTTGTTCGACATATGTTTTGGAAATATGATCAAGTGTTTTTACAATCAGGTTTTTATCAGAACCTTCAAGTACGAGACTTATAATCCCAGTTTTTTTACCTTTTTCAGATGCTTTTATGTCTTTTTGAAGAGAACCAATCACATTTAATTTAGATTGTTTTATCAGGGTATATTCAGTCCCGGGGAGACCCGTTAGCTCACGCACTTTTATTTCTACAGAGCCATCTTTGGAACGCGAATAGCGCCCGACTTTACCGTCGAGAAGAAACTCGCCCTCCCTCGTAAAAAGTTTATAGGCACCATTTTTCCCGTTAACAAGAGTGAGTTTTTTGTTTAGAAGATTTTCCGGAACTTCCAGTCTGCTAACGTCAATCTGCTCATTACCCCACGCAAATTTATGCACGAATTGATCAAACTTGTCCCAAACGGGAGGTAATTTTTTTACATCATCGACGTTAAAAAATTTCTTGTACAAATTACCAAAAAGGGGAATTCGTTTAGGTTTGGTCTTGATATCCAGTTTCAGGTCCTTGATTGCCTTGCCCAGATTTTTTCTTGATTTTATAATTTCAATTTCAGTTCCTACCGTCGCATCTTCACCACCGGCAAGACCTGCAAAATCTTCCAGACCTGCCATGACCGACGGCTTTTTTTCTACCTGAAGCAAGGCATCAGCCTTGTAAATTGGTATTTGTCCAAATGCATAAATAAATGCGAATAAAGTAAAAAGGAGTGTAAAAAGTATAATCCACCATTTACCCTCCATTAAGGTATGAAATAATTCCAATAAATCAATTTCATCATCTTCTTCTTGTGAAGAGATATTGGCTTTATCATTCATTATATTTATATTCTCTTGTTGGCTATTTCCAGAGTTTTTTCTGCCAGGCATTTAAGCCAGACTCAATCAGGGAAGCAGCTGATGCAAAAGCAGCCTTATCTTTTTTGTACGGATCCGGGATTTCCTGATTATCAAGCCACTTTCCAATCAGGAAAACTTTGCCCCTGGCTTCAGGGAACTGAGAGCGAATTGCTTCAATATGTTTTTGTTCCATAGTCAGAATCAAATCAGATGCAGAAACAAGTACAGAGTTAATCTGCTGAGCACAATGATTACTTAAGTCAATATTTTTTTCAGCCATAAGTTCAACAGAAAATGGGTCAGCAGGCTTGCCAACCAAAGCCCCCAGACCTGAAGAATACACATTTAATTGTGGCTGCTGATGTTTTAGCAAGACTTCTGCTATGGGGCTTCGACAAATATTACCTACGCAAACCATCATTACATTTTTAAACATAATTAACCTTAAATATAGATTTATTACTTGAGAAGAGTATCTGTATTGTTAGTAATTGTAGATGTTGACAATAGCTGACTAATAACCCTGTTCCAGCGAGTCATAGGAGCAGCAGTAACATAAACGATATCTCTTGAACGCAAAGGAAACTGCTCTGCAAGCAACATCGAATGCACAGACGTCATCTGCAATTGATATACAGACGGAAGCTTATCCTTTGGATTTTCCTGTCTTACAACAAATATTCCTGTTGGGCTTGCCGTTTCTTCATTTATTCCACCTGAATCACTTAATGCTTCAGCCAAAGTTAAACCAAAACGATCCAGGTGCAAGCTACCCGGCTTTTTAACTTCCCCTAAAACAAATACTTTTTCTGATGGGTTTTTCTCTGCTATATACAAAGCATCTCCGCCCCTCAGAACATAGTTTTGAGAATTATCCCCCTTGCGGTAAAGAGCGCCAAGGTCGATTTTTATTTTCTTGTTATGATGAGACAATAATGCCAGATCTGACGCTTTTTCTGTTAAGCCCCCTGCTTTTGCAATAATATCCCGAACGGTCAGGGGAATATCATTAACAGGAATAACTCCCGGTTTTAATACCTGACCCGATATGTATGCCTGCTGGCTCCTATAGGCAGCAATAGAAACACCAACCTGTGGTTTGGTAATATTTTTAGTCAACTTTTGTTCTAATTCGCGTCTTATCTGTTCAGTTGTTCGACCAGCCGCCTGTATTATCCCGGCATAGGGAAAAAAGAAACGTCCATCACTGCCAACTTTGTGACCCGCTGCGGTAGGTGAACGAAATTCACCTGCGGGTATTGTTAACTCAGGATGATCCCAAACTGTAATGCTCAAGATATCCTGTGGTCCCACACGATATGAATAGCCACCAATACCTCTTGATCGGGGTTGTCGCGTATTTATTCGTTTATGTCGTTTATGAGTCTCCCTCTGCTTGCGCACCACCTGTGGAGTTAAAGGAATCAACTTATAATCAATATTAGGTCTTGCGGGAGCAGGTCGTGGCGAATATCTTGCCTCAATAGTAGGCATACCCGGGATCACAAATCTTGAACAGCCGGCAAGAAAAAAAGCTACAAAACTGATGACAACAAGCCTGGCAAACAAACGATTAGTGGTCACAAAAAGATTAATCATAAGGTGAAATTATAGAAATGGAATTGACGGCAGAATAGTATAGTTTTTTTTATTAAAATACAAAGCATTCTTAATTTCATTATTAGAACAGATAGTTTTTAAGCGATGGAGTCTTGTTCATGCTCAGTTTATAAGTCTAAATGAGCACTTTTAACGCAGCTATTGGGCAAAATAGAGAGTGAGCCGAGTAGTTACAGATAAAAGAGCACAGACAAAAATAAACACCTTATCCTTAATATAATTCCTGCTATCACCTAAGTCTTTCTCCAAAGAAATGTTTCTAATAAATTGCGTAACATATTCAGGGAAGATTTAATATGAAAAAACATAGCAATACATCATTCACTGTCCTTCTATTCTCAAGTATTCTGGGAGTTCTTGTTGTTTCCACTCTGGTAGCGGCTTCGAGCTTCTTTTTACGCCCGGTTATCGAGCTTGATCTTAAGAACAAGCTTATCAGTGATCTTTTAAAAGCTGGAATCACTCCACCCGTAATAAATATTTCCGGAAGGGATATTACACTGAGTGGCTTTATCTCAAATGAAAAAGAGTCAATAAGAACTGAAGAAACAGCAAAAAAAGTTTGGGGTGTTCGGAAAGTCAACAACCATTTAATTGTAAGAAGCAAAATTGAATAGTTACTGCACATTCGGCAGACAAGCCCTGCTCAAACACTGATAAGCAGTCCAGCAATGGAATCCTTTAGTTGCTAAAATCACAGTAGAAAAGGAGCCGGAACACTGGCAACATCAGTAGCATCGGCAGCAAAGATGCCTGCTTGTTTTTTAACATTTTGATACCAGAAAACTAAAACCTGTCTGGAAATATACCTTACTATTTCCGGACAAGTTCCAAATCAAGGAAGATTTAATGACTTATTTTTTATTACAAATTACCTTTGTTACGTCTATTGCCTTTATCGCAGGAGCCATCATTGGCTGGTGGCTGCACCATTACTATAACAAAAAACCCACATCGGATAACGATCTGGGTTTAATTAAAAGTTATCTGGCAGAATCCATAAAAGAAAACGCACTTCTCAAGCTTCAACTAAAAAATGCGGAAAGCAGTATCAATAAACTCAGAAATAGTGATCGGCTAAACACACTGAAAGAGAATGATTTCGACGCATTTAAGGCATTTGAAGATACCTTGAAAGAAGCACAGATGAGAAAATATCTGAATTAGGGATGAATTAAGGGAATAAAAGCTAATCCGCAAAAGAAAAGGCGGTTCTGCTTTTCTCCTTACGCTTGCTCATTCCAGTGCTGCTTAAATGGTCTACTTCAATATCCGAAATATAGGTGCTTGTTCTGCTTCCTTTTTTTAGCAAGCCAAGCTTGTTTGTTGCAAAGTAAGTGAATTCCTTAATGGCGGGAACAAGCCCCTGTGTTTCAATGGAACGCTTTTTTATTCCCATCTTTTTCAGAAAATGATGATTAAACCCATGCACGCCAATAAGCCTTCGGCTTTGTTTTGATGAATAACTGGTTGTCATGGATACATTTAGCCCCACATTTTCAATTCGGTGAGGTGAGTGTTGTGGCCAGCTTACTACGTCCCCCGGGTGCAATTCTGCGTGAACAGCATGTGAGTCGAAGGATTTTTTGTAAGGGATATTCTCATGTCGCTCTTGCGCCACAATATCTTCAATATAGCGTTTAGGTGCAAATATTTCTTCACCCGCTGGATAAACCCAGGCATTTTTAATGCCTTTTAGATGCCACAGCATGTTCGCATCCGTGTCAATATGGTAATAAACCTGAATACCGGGTGAGGAAATAAGGAGCGCGCAAAAAGAGCTTTTTATATTGGTGATTTGGGGGCAATTTGCGCCAATACGTTGATACATTTCATCAATCAATTCAGCATATTCCTGATTGAACTGGTTAATATTGATCAGATTAACCCAGAATCGCCCCTTTTCAAGTGCCTGCAATATTTCTTTGCCCGAGCGTTCGGCAATATGCACCGGCGTCCAGTCTCTATGGTTTTCCGGGTTGGTTCCCATGGTATAGCATTGCAGCCATTTGCGTGGATAATTTTCCAGCAGGTTTTCAATTGCGGCATCGCTAAATAATTCAGAGTTGTGATAATTATGCTTGAGTAACTGGATTTTTTGACCAAAGTTTTGATAATCCTCTGCACTCCAGTCAAATCCCTGAGGTGTTTTGCTTTCCATATCCTGATAATCCATGCGATTAAATCATAAAATTGCCATCATCCTAGCATTAATGGCTTCTGCATCAAGCGATGCCTCACCACCGATGCTTTCTATCAGACCACTGGTCGATAAGGCACCTGACAAGCGGGGTTCTGTAGCAGGATAAAGTGCCAGTCCCTTTTTATCAAAAGCAGCTGCGACATGCAGTAATCCGGTATCCATACCAATCACGGCTGAGGCATTTTGAATCAGTCCGGCAAGCGTTGTTAGTGAGCAACGGGGCAGTGCGACTGCATTCTCATTCCGGTTTGCAAATTCTTCAGCACGTTGCCGTTCTTCATCATTTCCCCAGGGAAATAAAACCTGATAACCCATCCCCCCCATTTTTTGTATAAAGTTATGCCAGTGTGGTACAGGCCATTCCTTGTTTTTGCGACTGGTTCCATGTAAGGCAACAATATTCTTCGTGGGTATGCCCTTGCCCTGAAAAACTTCATGTTTGGCAAGCTCACCACAGGCTTGCCTAAAGACAGGATTTTCTGTAATGCCGTAATCAAGCGGCAGATCCTCTATGGAATAGGCTAGTGTTTTTGCCAGAATAAGACGGTTGCGGGTAACCGCATGTTCCAGATAGGGTACAGATACTTTATTCTCGTACAGATAGCTGGCAAATGGATCGCGCGCGCTATGCCTGTCATAACCCCAGCTTTCCCCATGACTCATGCGGGCAACAACAGCGCTTTTTATAAGACCCTGAGAGTCGATGACTTTTGCATACGAGCTTGCCTGAAGCTGCTTTTTGAAGCGTCGATAAGCCTTCCATGTTGATTTGCTCAAGAGTTGTTTGCGCCATTTGCGCAGACCGATTTCAATCACCTGATCCACTTCCGGATGCCATGCCGGAATTTCAATAAAACCACTTTCGGCAACCCAGTCAAAGGAAATACCAGGTATTTTTCTGCTGGCATCGCTTATTGCTGGTAACATATGAACAATATCACCAAGTGAACTTGTTTTTACAATGAGATGTTTTAACATGCGCGCTTTATTTCTTAGTGGTTTCAATAATTAATGTGGTTTAAGACAGATGCGGTTTAAAAACAGATGAAAAACAAACTCACAAATAATCAGTATTCACTGTTTTTCAAAGCCAATTTTTTTCTAACCTGCATACTATTTCTACTTTTTTTACAATACAACAATAAGTATCAAATAGTTGATTTTTTTCTGGCTTTTTTCGGTGCGATTTCAACGGCAACGATTCTTTATGCGTTGCTCTATCTGCTGCTTTTTATACTGCGTTTTGCAGGGAAGACAGGGCTATACCTTGCTGCCCTTGCCTTTGTTATTCTTGATATAGGTCTTGTGATCGACTTTTTTATCTACAAAGTCTTCAAGTTTCATATTAACGGCATGATCATAAATATACTGACCTCTCCGGATGCTCTGGATTCCATCCAGACTGGCATCATGCCCATTATTGTTCTGCTGCTGGTGCTTTCTGCCTTGTTTGCTTTTGAGTTTTTCCTGATAAAAAAATTGCAGCAGCAAAATGAAGCATCAAGAGCCAGACTCAACAAACGCCTGAATCATCTTATTATTATTCCATTGATCATTATTGTACTGGGTGAAAAAATAGCCTACGGCTTTTCTTCGCTGTTTGCGAACAGGGAGATTATAAGCAAATTCAAGGTCATACCACTCTATCAGCCACTAACCTTTAATCGCATTGCGGCAAAATATTTTGGTATTAAACCCAAAGTCAGCGCAAATAATACGATTCATCTGGATGCTGACTTTAATTATCCACTAAAGCCAATCGAGTTAAAGAATACTCCAAACCGGTTTAATATCTTTATTTTTGCCAGTGATTCAGTCAGTGCCACCCGCATTACACCCCAGATCACACCCAATTTAATGGCATTCAAACAGGATGCCATTTCACTTGAAAATCATCACAGTGGTGGCAACAGCACCCGCTTTGGTATTTTTTCATTGATGTACGGATTAAATGCAAGCTACTGGTTTAGTGCCGAATCAGCCAAAAAAGGCAGTGTTCTGTTTGATGTTTTAAAGCAGCTTGATTATGCAATAAATATCACCTCATCCACCAATACCAACTGGCCCGAGTTTAAAAATACCTGCTATGTCAATGTTCAGGAAAGGATTAAGGATGACTTTGCCGGAGCTCCCTGGAAAAAAGATCAGCAAGCTAGTGCCTATTTCATAAAATGGCTGGAAAAACAGGATAAAAACAAGCCAATCTTCTCATTTGTATTTCTCGACGCGCCGCATGGCTACTCCTTTCCAGAAGCCGTCAACCCGTTTCATGCAAGCACCAAACAGCTCAACTATTTAACCGTTAAAGCGGGTAGTGATGAAATTAAAATGGTTGAAAAGCAGCATAATAACGCCATTTTTTACAATGATTTACTGATTGGAAAAATGCTCCAGGCGATTAAGGAAAAGGGGCTTTACAAGGATTCACTCATTATTTTTACCTCTGACCACGGGCAGGAATTTTTTCAGTTTGGTAACTTCGGGCATAACACTGATTTTTCATCAGCGCAGACGCGGGTTCCCATGCTTATCAAATTGCCCGATTTTTTAAAGGAGAAAATCACTCTGCCAGACTCAATGTCTGCAAAGTCGCTGAAAAAACTGAGCAGCCATATTGATATAGTGCCGACAATTCTGTCCCTCATTGGCGTAAAAAACCCGCCTGAAGATTACAGTAATGGCAAAAACATCTTTGACAAGCACTACAGCCGGGAAATACTAAGCTGCTCCAACTGGAATAAAAATGCGATTATTAGCGAGCAGTCAATCTACGTTTTTTCCAATACGCCTGACAAGATTTTCAGCAATGAAATACGTAATGCCAAAACCTATAAAACTATGCAAAATGCAGTCATAGACAGCCACAAGGTTTTAAAAGTAATAAATGAGAACAAGCGTTTTTTGAAGTAGCTTGAGTACCCGCTCAAAATTAATCTAACAATTTAGCCCCTGTTTTCTGATCTTCTTCGTTATTGCTTTGGTCACATATATAGCCCTACTATACCCATATGCTCCCGTCGCAATGCCTTGAATATCAAAAAACAGGAAACAAAATTTTGTTAAATTAATTTTCAAGTTTCGGAGTTCAAATCTATCGTTACGCAGAGAAACACCGAGATATTCACAGAGAACCGCAGAGGTTGTTAAAAAAAGGAAAACAATTTATACCTCCTTCGTTTGCACACTATTTGTTTGATACTTTTTATAATGTTAACTCAGTGGTTCTTTGCGAAAAACTCTGTGGTAGTGGGGCAAACCTGTGTTTTGTAGGTCGGATTAGCCTGAGCGTAATCCGACAAGATCATGGAACTATGTTGGATTACGCTACGCTAATCCAACCTTCTATGAAGTCACTTGTCAACCTCAAATCACTAAAATTTCCTTCTGTTTCC
>Ga0256832_1001061_pt1 | contig 18428 bp, 19 predicted proteins | sample 134614metaG_FD_190534 | JGI IMG/M metagenome (GOLD analysis project Ga0256832, IMG submission 190534) | Hydrothermal vent microbial communities from Lau Basin, Pacific Ocean - 134-614 | ecosystem: Environmental > Aquatic > Marine > Hydrothermal vents | place: Pacific Ocean: Lau Basin | collected...
AAATCGGTGTCAATATGGTCACCAAATTTCCAAACTTTACCTTGCAAAGTTATATCCTTTATAAAAAGGGGTTAACCCTAGTAATATGGTTGGGATTATAGCTAAAAGCTACTAAAAGAACTTAATCAATACTTCTCAACCCTAGCATCAGACGTACAAATATCCCCACTATCATAAATCTTAATCTTCTCAGCCTTAACCCCTCGCCCCTCTTCATCAAGCTCAAAGACTACCAACTGAAAAATAGTCTGACACCTCTTTGCAATATCATAATGCCCACCAATACCTGTTAAAAAACGGTTTAGCGGTATATCTTTTTCCATTCCAATCACACCATCACGACACCCTGTTAACCCAACATCGGTAACATAACAGCACCCATCTATGATTGCTAAATCATCAGTTCCTACATGAGTATGTGTTCCAAAAACAGCAGAGACATCTTTGCGTATAAGTTGCATCATAGCTAACTTCTCACTAGTTGCTTCAGCATGAATATCTACAATAATATGTTTAACTCCCTCATCTCGAAGCTCTTTTACTATCTTCTCCATCATCACAAAAGGATTGTCAACCATTGGCATAGTGTAGTGACCCATAACATTTACAATAGCCACTTCATGACCCAAAACTTCAACCTTTATTAAACCCTCACCAGGGCTTTTTTGTGGGTAGTTAATGGGGCGAATTAAAGGGTAATCTTTATAGAGCAAAAAGACCTCTTTTTTATCCCAAGAGTGGTTCCCACCTGTCATAACATCTATGCCATAGCCTAAAAGCTCTTCACAATTTTTTTTTGTTAAACCAAAACCATGAGAGGCATTTTCATAATTAGCAATAACCAAGTCTAAACCATACTCTTCTCTAAGTTTTGGGAGATACTCCTTAACCATATCTCGCCCAGGTTTTCCAACAATATCTCCAATAAACGCTAACCTCACCTTAAACCTTTTATTTTAATAAAATTATTGTATTAGATTCTGACTTGTTTTGTGCTTAGATTACTCCTTATCTGCCAAACTCAAAAGAGCAGGAAGCAACAGTACATCAACTACTAAAGCAATAGCTAACGCAAACGCTGTTACAATCCCAAAGTTTTCATTTGGTGCAAAGTTGGAAAAGGCAAAGAGTGAAAATGAGACTGTTAAGATAATAGTCGTAAATAGAATTGCTTTTCCTGCATAACGCAATACCTCATCAAAGGTCTCTTCCATTCCAAGCCCCTGTTTTCGTGCATCGAAATATTTAACCAAAAAGTGAATGGTATCGTCAACGGCTACCCCAATAATAATTGCTCCTGCAATGGCTACCCCAATATCAATAGTAATGCCTACCCAACCCATAAGCCCTACTACCAAAATAACAGGCAAGATATTTGGCAAGATAAAAACCCACAACATCTTAAGTCGTCTAAAGATTAAGAACATTACTACTGTTACTAAAACCAATGCCAAAGAGAGTGAGTAGATAAGTGTGTTGGTTACATCTTTTTGCATATGTGCAAACATATATGTCTGCCCCTGCACCGATACGCTATACTCTGTCTTTTTCCACCACTCTTCAATATAGTGTATCATCTCCAAATCTTTGGAGGTATCTACAATATTTACTTGAGCTGTAATACGGAGCTTTCGTTGGTCTATGTCCATTTTATCGTTTATATCCATACCTTGAGGTAAAGAGAGAGAGTAGAGCAGAAGATACTGTGCTATTAGATTTTGATTGTTTGGAATCTCATCTTTACCATCTACTACTTTGTTAAATCTTTTTACTATATCCATAAGTGAAGAGAGGTGTCTTATATCGGAAAAGTAGGCTTGAAGCTCACGATAAAAACGCTCAACAGTTTTTAGAAATTTTGGATTTTTAATTCCATCTTTTACTCCTGAATCTACTACTATCTCATAGCTCATAGGACCTGTAATATTTTTCATAATAAACTCAGCACTCTGACGAATAGGAACATCTTTGTCAAAATATCGAATGGTGTTTGAGTCTACTTTTACTTGAGTTATTCCTAATCCTAAAAACAGAAAAATAAAAGAGGTAATATAGATAATCTTTTTGTTATTTCTAAGAATAAAAGCTCCATAACCTAATGGCTTTTTAGATTCTATCTTCTCTAGCACTTTTGCTTTAATAGGCTTATTGAGCAAAAGTAAAACCGATGGCATCCAAACAACAGATATAATAAACGCCAAAACAGCCCCTGAAGCTGTTGCAATACCTAGTGTAAAGACAGGAACAACCTCTGAAATCATTAGTGTTGCAAAACCAATAGCTGTGGTGAGTGAAGTCAAAAAGATAGGCAACATATTTTTCTGCATACTTCTAAATACTGCCTCTTCATTCTCAACTCCCTCTTGTCTATAGGTTAGCCAAACACTATAGATATGCACAGCATCGGCGATTCCAATGGCAACCACAAAGACAGGTAGATTTGCTGTAAAGTTGTTGAGCTTATAGCCAAGTAGTATCTGCACAGCCAAAACAGTTAAAAAGGTAAATACTACCACTCCAATAGGAATTAATGCTCCTGAGACACGACGAAATAGCAACATTAACAAAATCATAGAAGCGACTACCACTAAAGGGGTAAATGTCACTGCATCATCAGTACCAATTACTATAAAGGCTTTATTGAGTGCTGGTCCTCCATTGACCCAAAATGTATAATCTGAACGTTTAGCTTCTGGAGTTAAGATTTTATCAACGAGTTCCATAATCTCTAAACTTTTGTCTGATTGGTCATTTACCTTTGGAGTCAAACGAGCTATTATCATAGTGGTTGTACCATCAGAAGAGACAAGTGAGTTTACTAAAAGTGGGTCATCTAAAGCAATCGCCTTTCTATTTAAGAGGTAGAGGTCATCTGCACTATCTATATTTTTAATAAAATCTTCAACAACAATATCCTCTTCATCTTTAGGGTTAGAGTGAACATACTGATAGTTGGTCAAAGAGTCTACCCTAGCAATATATTTAGTTCTCCACAACTCATCGGTAATTCTTTTAATGGTAGAGAGTGCCTTTTGGGTAAAGATTCCATCTTCATCTTTAAAGGCAATAATCACCCCATCATCATTTCCAAAGGTCTTACGAAAGTTATCATAATCTTTTAAAATTTTTGAGTCTTCCCCAAACCAGATACGATAGCTTCCGTCTATTTCAAATTTTTTTAAACTAAATGATAGAGCTATCACAATTAATGGTATAGTAAAGGCGATTAACCATCGAAATCTCTTCAAAAATTTCATATACACTTCCATACACTTCTCCTCTTTAATACTTACAAACCCCTACACGCCTCTTACTTGCGAAGCCTTTCAGATTTTCTTTTTTTTCACAGAAATTTTTGCTCTGCAAACCGCATTTGCTAATTTTGGTTACTTTTCTTTCTTTGTTCTGACACAAAGAAAAAAAAGTGACAAATATACCATTAAAAATAATATCCAATCTCAACCTTAGCTAAATCCAACTCTTGAAAAGCAGACCCCTCTTTAGGAGCTAAATGTTCATAAGAGAGCTTAAACTTATACTTCTCTAACAGTCGAGTGTTATACTCCACAAAGACCAACTCCTCATGATTATCTTGGTCAATGTCAACTCCACCCAACACATCAGAGTCTGCACTATCATTAAATGTCCACCTAAACCCTAAAGTAACATCATTGGCAAAGAGGTTTCCAAACTCTTTAGCTCCAAGTTTTGAATCATCATAAGCATGGTAACGATAGTACTCTGCCAACAACCCCAAGTCTGATTTACCTACAATACCATAGAGAGTATGCTCTAGTCCAAATGAGGTTTGGGCATAGTTTGAGACTCTATTGTCTCTACTTTTTGTGTAGGCTAACTCTGTCTTATAGATAGTAGAACCATTTACAAAAGTAGCATACCCCATAACTTTATCAACTAAATAGGCGTGTTGTTTTAACTCTCTACCTACAGGTGCTAAGTAGCGTTGCTCATCGTACCCATTTTGGTAGATAAATGAGTAGTCTAGCTGAACCTCATCGCTTGAGCCTGAATATTTTAGATATAGTGTTGGTCTATCTCTATTGCCTTGTGTTACTAAATCATCACTATAGTTTGGTGGTAAAAAGTTATTGACTGACTTTAGGTCTTGAATCCTCTGTCTCTCCTCATGCACTTTTGCAATAAGCGAGAGTTCAGAGTTATCAAAATATTGTGTATAGGCTATACTGTTTGCCCCAATCTTTGCATCATAATCAAAAGGGTCATTGAGCCAATCTTTTGTATTAAATGTATCGGTATGGTTGTAAAACTCCATAGCTCCCCAAAAACGTGTATTGCGACCAATCAGTAAATCTGAATTTTCAAACTCATGTTTATAGTACAAATCATTCAGATTCACATAACGACGCTCTTTATCATCTTGGTCTACAATAGCATTAGCATTAAAGACTACCTGTCCCAATGAAGTTTTCTCTTTTAACTCCAATTCCATACGCAAAGCATTTTGTCTATCTCTTTTTCCTACTATGTCGTGTTTGGCATAGCTACTCTCAAAGCCTATCTTTCCTTTGTATTTAAAATCGTTTGCTTGTAGATTCGCTAACACCGAACAAAGCATAAAAGATAACATTATTGATTTTCTCATAGCTATTTCTTCAGAACTCTCTTATTAAACTCTTTATCTGTTAGCCCTGCATGAATCTTATCTTCTTTCCAAATTAAAATAGTAGATTTATCATTTTGATAGTTCTTCATCTCTATCTTCCCAACACGCCAAACACCATCTATTAGTTTATAATCTGAAAAAATTGCCGTTTTAAGTAGCTCACTCTTTCTGTCATAGTAGTCCACACGCAAAAGTAAAAACTTATCTTTTGAAATCCAAGAGACCTGTTTAGTGTAGCCTGAGTTTTTATCTTTTGGGAAGCGTTCGCCTTTGTAGCACTTTACCCCATTTAGCTCAACCTCTTCAACCTTATCACCATAAGTAAACTTATTGTAGTGTTGATTTCCAATATCTTCATAGGAGAACTCACTCCCCATAAATGAGCCTGACTTATTTGAAGAGGCTATCCTTTTAACTCGTCTTAGAGCAGGTAGGTACAACCACTGGTCATTGTCTCTATCAATATGTTCATGAGTTAATGTCTTTGTCCCTTTTACATCAGCAGGAGTTAAAAAGGTAGAGATACTCTTGTCACCATTTTTACCTTCAAGGGTCTTTATCTCTAACTCTCTAATACTCTTTTGTCCTGATGCATTAATTAAAATCATCTCTGCTTGAGCTATAGAACTTCCAAATCCATCTGTTACCTCATCTGCTTTTTTAGCTATCTCTACATTGGTTAATGCCATAAGAGTTGTTGCTGTTAGTAGTGTTGTTAGTAGTATCTTTTTCATTTTAATTTCTCCTAAATAAACCATTTTATGCCATTATAACTAAAAATATATACTCATATTTTATAATTCACAACAACTAAGGTAGATAAAAAAATTAAAAGATTTAATAGAAGAAAGAGAGCTACTCATAAAAGAGTAGTCTTAATAGTCAGAAGAGTTAAACTTCCCAGCCGAAAGTTCAGATAAAAACTCCTCTAAAGAGTAGAGTTGACGTGCATCAGAGGTCATAAGATGAACTAAAATATCACCTAAATCAATCACTACCCACTCTTCGCTCTCATCAATATGTAAAAACTCTTCACCTAAAGGTTTAAACTTCTCTTTAAGCTGGTCTATTAAAGCAATTGCATGTTTTGATGAGAGAGCATTTGCAATCACTACTCGTTTTGCAATATACTCAACCTCATCAAGGTTAAAGACCTCTAACTCATCTGCCTTTTTCTCATCTAAAAATTTAACGATACGCTCTGCTCGTTCCTCTACACTAATTTCACTATTGCTCATCTATTGAACTTTCCTTATTTCTAATTTGGGTTGAACTAATGTCAGCCTCTACCTCTAAGATTTTAACATCTCTTAGCTTATTGCTCTTTATCTCATAGCCTTTTCTTGTAGCTACTACCCATGTTATTTGAGAATTTAACCACTCAAACTTATGCCACTTCTCAATATGTTCTAAATTATCTGCACCAATAATTAAATACTCAACATTATATTTCTGTTGAAAATATTTTAATGTTTGAGCTGTTGGTGTTGCTCTTTGCTCTTCTATCTCATAATTATCTACCACTACCCTATCAAAATCTTTAAAGAGCTCTTTTGTTAAATTTAATCTCTCCTTAGCAGTAAAGAATGATGATTTTTTAAAAGGATTTAAAAAAGTAGGTACTACTATTAACTTATCTATATCTAATTTTTTTAATGCCTCCTCAACTACACTTTTATGTCCAAAGTGTGGAGGGTCGAAACTACCCCCAAAAAGTGCAATGGTTTCTAAGTTCTCTTTAAACAACAAATAACCTCTATTTATGTAACATAGTGCAATTTTACCATATTAATTCTAAAGGGGTATATATAACATGGCTGTAAAAGTTGCAATCAACGGATTAGGACGAATAGGGAGATGTGTTGCTCGAATCATTGCCGATAGAGATGATATTGAGCTAGTAGCAGTAAATGCTAGTGGAGCAGAGAATATTATTGAGTATGGGCTAAAGTATGACTCTGTTCATGGAAGAAGAGAAGATGTATCAGTAAAAGATGGTTATGTAAATATTGGAGATACCAAAGCAAAACTATTTTCAGAGCGTGACCCTGCAAAAATTGACTTTGCTGGGTGTGGTGCCCAGATTGTTTTAGAGTGTACAGGAGCATTTTTAACAAAAGAGTCTGTTCAACCCTACCTTGATAATGGTATTAAAAAAGTAATCTTCTCTGCTCCTGCAAAAGATGATACTCCTACCTTTGTAATAGGTGCAAATGAGAATGACTATGCAGGTCAAGCTGTTGTATCTAATGCCTCTTGTACCACCAATGGTTTAGCCCCTGTAGCTAAAGTTTTAGATGATGCCTTTGGTATTGAGTCTGGGCTTATGACTACTATTCATAGCTATACAGGTTCACAGCCTATTTTAGATGCAAAACACAAAAAAGACCCAAGAAAAGGTAGAAGTGGAGCTACTAACCTTGTACCAACAACCACAGGTGCAGCTAAAGCGATTGGAAAAGTTCTACCTAATCTAGCAGGAAAGATAAATGGTCAAGCTATTCGTGTTCCTACCCCTGATGTCTCTATGGTTGACTTAACTGTAAATCTAAAAAGAGAGGTTACTGTAGAGGAGGTACAACAAGCCTTTAAAGATGCAAGTGAAGGCTCTCACAAAGGTATATTGGGTGTTGATTTTGAGTATCGTGTCTCTCAAGACTTTGTAGGTGAAGAGCAAAGTACAGTTGTAGCGATGGATACCATTCAAGTAATTGATGGAACAATGGTTAAAGTTCTCTCTTGGTATGACAATGAGTGGGGTTACTCGGCTCGTTTAGTAGATATGGCTGTTCATGTAGCAAAAGGAGCCTAAGGTGAGGACTATTAAAGATATTGATATTAATGGAAAAAGAGTATTTATTCGTTGTGACTTTAATGTTCCAAAAGATGAAGATGGAAACATTACAGATGACAGAAGAATTCGTGGAGCATTGCAGACTATTCGCTACTGTTTAGACCGTGAGTGCAAAGTTATCTTAGCTTCACACTATGAGCGTCCTGAGCCTGGAAAATATGAGGAGAAGTTCTCACTTAAACCTGTAGCACAAAGACTCCATACTCTACTTAAACTAGCCGATAACATTACTCTTGCTAAAGATGTCATAGGAGAAGATGCTAAAGCTAAAGCAAAGGCTCTTAGTGCTGGTGATGTTTTAGTTTTAGAGAATCTACGTTATGAAGCTGGTGAGACCAAGAATGATATAGAGTTTGCTAAAGAGTTAGCCTCTATGGCTGATGTCTATATTAACGATGCATTTGGTGCTTGTCATAGAGCTCATGCCTCTATTGATGCAATGGCTCGTCTATTTGACAAAGACCATAAAGCAGCAGGTTTTCTCCTTAACAAAGAGGTAACCTTTTTTGACAAAACTTTAAAGAATCCTATTCGACCATTTGTAGCAGTTGTTGGTGGTTCAAAGGTTTCAGGTAAACTTGAAGCTTTAAGACAACTAATTGACAAGGTAGATAAAATAATTATTGGTGGGGGAATGGCATTTACATTCTTAAAAGCCCAAGGGTATGAGATTGGTAACTCACTAGTAGAAGATGACCTACTAGATGAGGCACGAACAGTTATGATTAAAGCTAGAAAAAAAGGTATAAAACTCTACCTACCTGTTGATGTAATTGTAGCTCCTGAGTTTTCAGAAAATACACCTGTTAAGTTTGTAACTTTTCAAGAGATTCCAAAGGGTTGGATGGGGCTAGATATTGGTCCTGCATCTTCTAGACTCTTTAGAGAGGTACTAGCAGATGCTCAAACTATTCTTTGGAATGGGCCAATGGGTGTTTATGAGATGCAGAAGTTTGCAAAAGGAAGTATAAAGATGTCACATAATATCGCTGATACTCATGCAACAACCATTGTTGGTGGTGGAGATACAGCTGATGTTGCTCTTAGAGCTGGAGATGTTGATGAGATGACATTTGTAAGTACAGGCGGTGGAGCAAGTCTTAACCTCTTAGAGGGTAAAACTCTTCCAGGAATAGAAGCACTAAAAGCATAACTATTAAAAATATAAAAAAAAGGGAGTTAAATGATATACATAGCAAATTTTAAAACCAATCATACAAGAGAGACAACTAGAGAGTATTTAACAAAACTCCAACTTCAACTATTTAAGAAAAGACCAAATGACAAAGTCTATGTCTTTCCACCGCTGACAGCACTAGATGACTACCAAAGTAGCGATGTTACTATTGGAGTACAAAATGCTTATCCTATTAAAAATGGTGCCGTAACAGGAGAGGTTGGATTAGAGCAAATTGCAGAGTTTAATATAAAAACTATTCTTATTGGTCACTCAGAGAGACGTGAAATTTTAGGTGAGACACAAAAAAAGATAGCTGAAAAATTCAACTTTTTTAAAGAGCAAGATTTTGAGATTATCTACTGTATTGGAGAGTCTTTAGAGATACGAGAAAAAGGAGTTGATGCTGTTATAGAGCATCTAGTCTCACAATTTGAGGGAATTGATACCTCTTATGAGAATTTTATGATAGCTTATGAGCCTATTTGGGCAATAGGTACAGGAAGAACAGCTTCAGTTGAAGAGATTACACAAACACATAATGCTCTTAAAAAGGTAGTTGACAAACCTATACTATATGGTGGCTCTGTAAATAGTTCAAATATTAAAGAGATAGCCCAAATCGAAAATGTAGATGGTGTTTTAGTGGGTGGTGCTTCGCTTAAAACAGATACCTTCTTAGAGTTAATTTTACATTCATAACTCGTAGGGTGCAATAGCAACAATGACGGCAAATGCTCATTGCCAACCCAAACTATAACAAGTAGATAAAATAGCATAGTTACAAATCCTAATATTATTTTATCTAAGTGTTAATTAAACTCTTTTTGGCAACCATCAAAAAGTTGAGTATCTAACTCCTCTTCAAATTCTAAAATTTTATCAGAAGTTGAAGCTCTAGGAGGGTATTCAGGGTTCATTCCAATACATAAATAAGCTTCTATCTTTTTATCTATATCAAACTTTTCTCTAAACATTTCAATGGTTGATTTTAACTGATTAATAGCTGTTTTTTTATTAGATTTTCTCTGTTTAAACTTACAAGCTTTTATCTCTATAAAACAGATAGTATCTTTATCAAATACAACACAATCACACTTTTTAAATCTATCACTATCAAAAAATAGACACTTATCTACAGCTAAAAAAGTTATCTCTTTTTCTAAACTATTAACAACTTTAAATTGACCATACTCTGTAGAAATATAACATCTCTTTTCCTCTTCACAATCATAAATTTCAAACTCTTTTTGAGTTAATATTTCCATACAATTATTAGATTCTATATTAGGAAAAGCTGTTTTTAGCCTATTTTGCATATTTAAACTCTCTATAGATTTGCATTAAATCATCAAATTCTCCTGTAATCTCTTCACTAATATCATCTATTTTGTTATCACTTATTAAGCCTCGTTTACTCACTATATTTTTAGCTATACCATCTTCTAAATAGTATGCTGAAAACTCACTTGGATTTATCCATTGTTCCTCTTTTATCAGCTCTTTTACTTGCTCTTTTGTCTCAGTACTCATTTGAGCTACTTTGTATGCCATTATTAAATTATTTAAGGTGCTTAAAACATAGGGACTATGGGTCATCATAAACAGACTATTATCATTTGATACTTGCTCTATAATATATTTAATCGTCTCAGCTTGTGCTTTTGGAAAAAGATTTTGTTCAGGCTCTTCAATAATAATTGAATGATGTCTATTTGCAAAATATTTAACAGTTAAATAGAGTGGTAAAGCAGACTGAATGCCACTTGAACTAAACTCTAATGGTAAATAATCTTTATCATTAAAATAGACTTTATGTCTATCTAGCCCATCTCCATTTACATACTTTACATTTAAAAACTCTAACTCTTTTAATTCATTTCCTGCTTTTTCAAAGTCACTTGAGAATTGAAGTAAAAATTTAGGTAATGGAACTTCAGCAACTAATAATGTTGTAAGAGATTTATTGAATAGAGATATTAAATTTCTTTCAGCTGGAATATATTGTGAAATAAATTCATGAGAGTATTTAGAGTCTTCTTTGACTTCTTTTAAAATATTTAAAATATATTGGCTACCATACTCTTCTACTATTTCATTTTCTAATATTTTTTTCTCTAACTCTTCATATGGCATTATATTTTTAAGATTTTTTATAGCAGAATATAAAGATTTCTTCTCTTTTTCAAGATTTTTCAATTCAGATGTAACTTCTTTACGTTCTTTTGAAAAAAATATTTTCTTCTCTTTTAAACTAAATAATAATTTATCTTCATAATATTCAATAATGGAATTATTTGTAATATAGCTAATATTATATTCATTAAAACTTTTAAAAATTCTCTTTTCATCTGTTGAAGATAAGTCGAAAATAACTGTAATCAGTTTAGCCAAGACACTCTTCCCACTACCATTCTCCCCAATAAAAAGATTAATCCTATTAAGCTCAATATCGACATCTTTTAGTGGTCCAAAGTTTTTGACAATTAATCTACTCATAATGCTTTACCTCATTTTTTAATTAAGTATATTATAACCTGAGTTATTCATCTTTTGTTGAACAATTTGTAAAATACTCTACAATGACGGCAAATGCTCATTGCCAATCCAAACTAAAAGTAGATAAAACAGCATCGTTACCAAAGGTGCAACCAATGCTAACCAAATAAACTTGCCTCTTAATGCATAATAGATTGTTGCCCCATATCCAACAACAACTGCTACAATATGAGTTAAAAAGAGAGGAGTAATAGAACGCATAACATTACCTACAATAGATAGAGTAACCACAGCTAAGAATAGAGCCAAAGAGATAACTGCTTTTTTAACATCTCTATCTCTTCTAAATACAATATAGATAATAGCTACAACACTTAATGGCAATAGAACTACTAAAAACTTCATAGCTAAATCTTCTTGACAACCTCAATACCTAAAATCTCCAACCCTTTTTTAATAACAGCACCTGTCAATATAGAGAGTTGAAGACGACTCATCTTAATATCCTCTTTGATACCCTCTTTTAAAATAGGATTTTGCTCATAGAACTTCATAAAGAGTGTAACAAGCTCATAGAGATATGAAGTAATAGTATGAGGTGTAGCATCAATAGAGGCTTTAGTTAGAGTATCTTCAAACTTTAAGAGCATAACGGCTAAACGGTGTTCTATCTCATCACCAATAGTAATTTTTCCACTCACCTTGGCATTGTGTTTACGTAAAATTGATTGAATTCTTGCATAGGCATACTGCATATATAGAGATGTATTCCCCTCAAAAGAGAGCATTTTATCCCAATCGAAAATATAGTTTGACTCACGGTTAATGCTCAAATCGGCATACTTTACAGCTCCAATACCTATAGCCTTAGCAACACTCTCTAGCTCCTCTTCTGAGTGAACATCTCTATCTTTTATAGCATCTTTGGCACGAATGACAGCCTCATCTAACAAATCAACAAGTTTAACTACCCCACCATCTCTAGTCTTAAAGGGTTTTCCACCCTTATCCATCATAGTACCAAAACCGATATGCTCTAAGAGTACATCTTCTCCTACCAAACCTGCCATCTTAGCAATAGCAAAGACCTGTTTAAAGTGTTGAGACTGTCTTGCATCGACCACATAACAGATACGTTTAGCCTTTAGTACATTGGCTCTAAAGTAGAGAGCTGCCAAATCGGTAGTGGCATAAAGATACCCACCATCGCTCTTTTGAACAATAATAGGGTTCTCATCGCCCTCTAAAAATACACACTCTGCACCATTTGAGGTGGTTGAGATATTCTTCTCTTTAAGTGTTTCAATCACTTGTGGAAGTTGGTCATTATAGAAACTCTCTGCACGAACATCATCGCGAGTAAGCTTAACACCTAACTTCTCATAGACCTCTTCGCAGTGTCTAAGTGAAGCGTTAATAAAACTCTCCCATAGCTTCAAGCAGTGTTCATCTCCACTCTGAATCTTAACTACATACTCACGAGCCTTATTTGCAAACTCTTCACTCTCATCAAACCTTACTTTTGCATCTTTGTAGAACTGCTCTAAATCTTTTAGCTCTTGGGTGTTGCCATCTCTATTTTGCTCCTCAAGATAGGCAATAAGCATTCCAAACTGTGTACCCCAATCTCCAATGTGATTTTGTCGAATAACCTCATCGCCCAAGAACTCTAAAAGAGTTGCTAGAGTATCACCAATAATTGTCGAACGTAGATGTCCCACGTGCATCTGTTTTGCCATATTTGGACCAGAGTAGTCAACAACTACACGTTTTGGCTCTGCTACAAAACCTACCCCTACTCTCTTGTCATCTAAAGTATCTGTTGCAACTTTAGCTAACCACTCATTGTTCAACCAAATATTAATAAACCCAGGACCTGCAACTTCAACTTTAGAGACCATACCTGTTGTATCTATATGCTCAACAACCTCACTTGCAACCTCTCTAGGGTTACGCTTTAACTCCTTTGCTACTCTCATAATACCATTAAATTGGTAGTCACCAAACTCTGGCTTGGTTGCATCAGAGACAACAACCTCACTAGCTTGAATATTTGCACTATTTAAAGCTTTTTCAATAATTTTACTAAGTTCTGATTTGATTTTCATATAGTATTCCGTAGATAATGTAGTCTGTATTAGTTATAAACCAATACCTCAAAGAGAGTGTTTAAAAAAGAGAAACAATCTTTTTGAAGTATTTTATCTTATTCCCAACAAAGAGGTTGGGAACAAAGAGAACAATACATTAAGCCTGTTTAGTAGTAGACTCTTTAGTCTCTGAACTACTCTCTTTAATCTCTTTTACAGACTCTTTTGCATCAGCTACTGTTGACTCATCATCTTTTACAGCATTTTTAAAATCTTTAATACCTTTACCAAGACCCTTTGCTAACTCTGGTATCTTTTTACCTCCAAAGAGTAAGATAATTACTCCAACAATAACTGCTAGTTCTATTCCACCTGGCATATTGTAAATCCTTTAATCTATGTTTCTTCACTTAAAAGTAGGAAGATTATTTTCAAGATTATACTCTATTTTATTTAATTATCCCAAATTTTAACGAAATTTTCTAACTCTTGATGACTTTGTTTCAATCTTGCAGCGTTTGCAATTGTAGCAAACTCCTTAGAGGCTTTCTCAATATCATCATTAATAATGACAAAATCAAACTCTACAACTGCCTTAATCTCCTCTTTTGCATTGGCTATACGACGCTCAATAATCGAGCTATCATCTGTAGCACGAGCATATAGTCTTCTTTTAAGCTCACTTAGTGTAGGTGGAGTAATAAAAGCAGAGGTCACATAGTCACCCATCTTTGCACGAACTAAACGGTGACCTTGAACATCTATATCAAAAATAACCAACTTACCCTCTTCTAGTGCCTCTTTAACAGGTTTTAAAGATGTTCCATAGTAGTTACCATGCACTGTAGCATACTCTAAAAACTCACCAGCTTTAATGCCCTCTTCAAACTCTTCATGAGTTACAAAGTAGTACTCAACTCCATCTCTTTCACCCTCTCTAGGCTTTCTAGTTGTTGTTGAGATAGAGAAGTAGTACTCTCCTATCTCATCACTAGCATGATTTATAATGGTACTTTTACCTGCTCCAGATGGACCAGAGAGGACAAGAATAGCTCCTTGCATTATTTTGCTTCTGGAAATTTAATATTGATATTAATCTCTGCACCTGCAAATAGCTCACGAAGTGCCTCTACAGAAAGAGTTGAGAGTGCTTTTACAAGAGTATCCTTATCTATTTGACTCTCTTTGTTATCCTCTTTTTCACTCTTTTTTTCTTGTTTATCTTCTGTCTCTTTACTACTCTCAACTATCTTAGTAGGTGTCATTAAATCATCTAAAGTCATCTCATTATCTATATCTTCTGATAAAAGACCTTTAATATTTTCTATCTCATTCTTGTCAAGTATTTTTGTCTCTGCCTCACTCTCTTCTACTTTTGTTAAATCTTTAGCCTTATCTTTATTATCCTCATTATCATCTAAAACCATAAGTAACTCATCTTCTAATATAGGAGTAGTCTCTTCTTTTACCTTATCTAGTTTTAAATCATCAATATTATCTTCAAAATCTAAAAGTTCATCTACTTTAGTCACCTCTTTTGCAAAAAGCTCCTCATCTAAAGTTAACTCATCATCTCTAATATCAAGCTCAAAAAGCTCTTTCTCTTTAGAGGTTTTATCTTTTATACTCTCTTCTTTATTGCTCTCTTTATCTTCAAACAACTCATCATCTAGTGTATTAATTTTTAAAGGGAATGCCTCTTCAAGCTTCTTATCAAAACTATCTTTAGTTTCAGCTACAACTTGTTCATCTTTAATATCCACTAAATCATTTAACTCAACAAGCCCTTCTTTATCTTCCTCTTCTTTATCTTCCTCTTTAGACTTATCTAAAAGATTAAAGTCTTTTATATCATCTTGTTTCTTCTCTTCTTTCTCTTCCATCTCTTCAACAGAATGAATAACAGCAGAAACCTCTGATGGTAAGAAAGGTTTTAAAATTGTAATGTCAAATATAGACTTATCCTCCTCATCACCATCTGCATAAAATAGTACCGATTTTTTTACATTTAAATGCTCTTTGATTATATCATTTACATCTTTTGTCAATGAGTCCGAGTCTACAAACACTATATCATACCCATCACTATTTAGCTCTGTAATCTCTTGAATTTCATCTATATCAATATTCTCTTTTCTTGCACTAAGTGCAGTTAGTCTTGATACTACTGGATTATTGTTTATTAATAATATTTTCATTTTTAACTCCATAGTTGTAACTGGTGTGTTATATTTTATTGGCAATTTTAGTATAATTACCGTTTAATTAAGATTAATCAGCTTTTTATATAAAAATAATATTAAATTAACATATTAATTATAATGCTGATAAATATATTTAAACCCTCTAAACCTAATATTTGTTAAAATCTACTCTTAACTATTAAACTATCTCAAAGTTCATAAAAGCTATAGCTGTTATAATGCCAAAAAAATTCCACTATATAAGGATATAAATGTCAACTTACATTTTTGGACACACGACCCCCGATTCGGACTCTATTATTGGAGCCTACTCACTCTCTTATCTAAAAAACCAACTAGGAGAAGATTGTATTCCATCACGTCAAGGAGAGATTAACCCTGAGACAGCTTTTATTTTAGAGAAGTTTGGTTTTAAAAAACCTATCTTAAAAACTAGCTATGCAGGAGAGAAGGTCTATCTTGTTGACTTTATGGAGCGTTCTCAAAGCCCAAAAGATATTGATGAAGCAACCATTTTAGGTATTGTCGACCACCATAAACTAGGTGACCTTAAAACAGATGCACCTCTTGAGATGTGGGTACGCCCTGTTGGTTGCTCTAACACCATCATAAAACAGATGTTTGACTACTACAATGTAGAGATTCCAAAAGATTTAGCTGGTATGATGATGTGTGCTATTTTATCAGATACTGTTATTTTTAAGTCACCTACTTGCACAAAAGAGGATACCAAAGCAGTAAAAGAACTTGCCAAAATTGCACAGATAGATGACCCAAAAGCTCTTGGTATGGAGATGTTTATTGTAAAATCAGATGTACTAAATAGTACAAAAAGAGAACTAGTTCTTAGAGATTTTAAAGATTTCAATATGGGTGGCAACAAAATTGGTGTTGGACAGCTTGAGGTGGTTGACCTATCTGTCTTTGACAATATGAAAGATGAGCTTTTTGAAGCAATGGCAGAGATTAAAGCTGAAGGTGAGCGTCATAGTGTGCTACTTCTTTTAACCGATATTATGCAAGAGGGCTCACAACTACTTGTATTAAGTGATGAGAACTCTAAAATAGAAAATGCATTTGATATTAAACTACAGAACAATCAAGTTTGGCTTCCAAAGGTGATGAGTCGTAAAAAACAGGTGATTCCATTCTTGGAAAAAGAGTTTTAAAGTAATTTTTTCTGTTATTTTAACAAATATCAATATTTTTTTTTGTTTACTTTGCTATGATTATAATAAATTACATAGCAGGGTAAATTTATGCTTAATTTAAAAAAACTAACAGAGATAAAAGAGTCTTACTTTTTGTCACAACCACATCAACCATTTTTTGTTTTAGCATTTATCAATGCTATTATCTCTATGATACTTTTTGCTCTATTTTTTTCAGGATATTTAGTTCCTATTGTCCCAGCAAAATACTATCATGCCTATAGTTTTATCTATCTATCCTTTACACCAGCTTTTTTTGCTTTTCTATTTACAACTTTTCCAAGATTTTCGGCAACAGAACCTATTACAAAAAAAGAGTATCTGCGTGTACTTATCTACTATACTGTAGGCTCACTCCTTACTATTTTAGGTACATTTGTCTCTATTCCTCTTTTAAGTACAGGAATCTTTTTAACCTTTATTGGACATATAGTAGCTGGACATATGCTCCTTCATATCTATAAAATATCAATACAAAAAGAGAAGTTTGACCAGTTTTGGATTTTAGTAGCTATGAGTTTTGGAATAGTTTCTCACTTTACACTTCTAGTTACTCTTTGGATTCCAAAACTATATCTTTTCTCTATTCAAACAGCTATCTATCTATATCTATTTTTATTAATATTTACAGTTGCTCAACGTATGGTTCCTTTTTTTTCAAATACACCTATAGAGAAGCATATTGAACGTTTTAAAGTAATTGTTGGACTATTGTGTCTACATATTTTACTAGAGATTACACAATATAACTCATCTTTTTTGGTAGATTTTCTTCTAGCATACCTCTTTGCTAGAGAGTTAAAAAGATGGAAACTACCTTTCCCAAATGAAAACCCTCTTCTTTGGGTTTTACATATTGCACTCTTTTGGATACCTATTGCCTTTTTAATCTCCTCTATTACAAGTCTTTTAGGGCTTATGTACGGTAGCAACTTCCTATATCTTGGCATTCACTCATTGGCGTTGGGCTTTTTCTTAACCATACTTATTGGTTTTGGAACACGTGTTACTCTTGGTCATTCAGGCAATGTTTTGATAGCAGACAACTACACTAAATATCTCTTTTATGGAACACAGATTGTTGTCTTTTTTCGCATATTGACCTCTATAACTGACAACAATATGATATTTTTTCAACTCTCTGTTGTAGCATGGATAATACTATTTGTAGCATGGGGATATAGATTTTTTGCTGTTTTGATTTTTGGGAAGAAGTTATAAAATTTAATTTATTATGGTTATAATGATTGAATCATCATAACCATTTAACTCTTTGTACTTAAATGGAGTCCTACAACACCCAAAATAATAAATCCTATACTTACTATTTTTAGTGGAGTTATCTCCTCTTTAAAATAGTAAAAACCAATTATAGTAATAAGTGCTGTTCCTACACCTGACCATATAGCATAAGCCATACTAACATCAAATCTCTTTAAAGCAAATGTTAATGTACCCAAGGAGAGAATATAAAAGAGTGCCATAGCTATAGATGGTACTATTTTGGTAAAACCTTCTGACATCTTCATAGCTGTTGTTCCTGCTACTTCAAAGAATATTGCTCCAAATAGATATAGCCAATTAATCATTAAAGTAATCCTCCATACTTTACCCGAATATCCTACTCATACATACTCTTAAACCCATTTTTATACTTCTCTAAGTTTTGTCTCAAAATCTTATTTTCATTATTAAGTTTTATATTTTGTTGCTCAAGTAACCTATTTTTTAGCTCTAGTTCATGATAT
>Ga0256832_1001062_pt1 | contig 18426 bp, 15 predicted proteins | sample 134614metaG_FD_190534 | JGI IMG/M metagenome (GOLD analysis project Ga0256832, IMG submission 190534) | Hydrothermal vent microbial communities from Lau Basin, Pacific Ocean - 134-614 | ecosystem: Environmental > Aquatic > Marine > Hydrothermal vents | place: Pacific Ocean: Lau Basin | collected...
GTTCAGTCGAACTCGCAGGGGAGGCGACCTGCTTCGTCCGCCAGCATATCATGGACCATGTTGCCGTCTTCGATCCGATAGAAGACACCCATCTTGCCCGGGCTCTAGACATAATGTTTTGACCTGCCCAACCTCAACCACGTGGGTTATGTTGAGGATGGGTACCATCTCCCGATACAGAGTCATTGTCAATAAGTAAATTCTCATGACAGTTTTTTTCTTATTTTGCGCTTCAGAGTCTATCTACAAAATAACTTTAATTGTAAACTGAATTTCCTGCTATCTATGCGGCGGTAAAATGTGAAACAGTCTTGATATTGGAGGATGGTTTTTTATGTTTATGAGATTTCAGTCAATGTTATTGAGATGCATCGCGATGTCTTTTGTGCTTGTTTCTGGAGGAGCGTTTTCCCAGGAGGCATTGGTGAAAGTATTGCAGGAGGGACTGGCGGGTTATTCAGGGAGTCAGGATGCCTGGATCAATAAAAGGAAGAAGGTAAAGAACTTTGGGTCGAAAAAGGTTCTGAAATACAAGCTTCATCGTTTCAATCTGTTGGTCGAGTTTCCAATCTTTCGTTCGGAAGGTGGGCCTGTGCCGGATGGCTCCGATATTCAGTCAGCGACGCTGTCTTTGTATAAGAAATCCTTACCAGGACACACATTGAGTGCGAGACGGTTGCTCGCGGCATGGGATGAGGAAAGCGTCAACTGGAATCAACGCGCCGATGGCGCGCCCTGGTCCTCTCCCGGAGCCAAAGGGGTAGGTCAAGATGTCGCCGCGCAGGCGGACGGCGGGTCCACGGTGGGCGCGGGTCCTCAATGGCTCGATATCGACGTGTCGGAGACCGTCCGGCAGATGAGTCTGGGCAATGTTGAAAATCATGGTTGGTTGATCGGTAGCGCCGGCAGAAATAATGAAAAGGTGGCGAAATTCTACAGCCGAGAGGCGGGCCCAGGAAAGGCCCGGTTCCGCCCGAAGCTGACGATTTCTTATGTCCCGCCATCGCCAGAAAAACTGAATGACACTGGATTGACCGCCTGTGTAGACACCCAGGGGCTGGAGCAAGATTGTCCGGTTCCCGGCCTGCTAGGACAGGATGCAGAACTAGGCAGGGATGTCACACATAATGATGACAGTGATGGACATGCGGGATTCAGTTTTACGAAATTGGATGAAAATGGCGATGCGCTGCCGGCTGATGCGGAGGAATGGTGGTGTGTGCGCGACAATGTGACCGGCTTGATATGGGAGGTGAAAACCGAGGCTGAAGGATTGCGTAACGCTCATAATACCTACACTTGGTATAGCAGCCGTATTTCTGATCTTCGTCTGGATGAGGCGGAGTTGTTGGAGCAATATGGCAAGGATGGCGGAGAGTGCGTCGGAAGTCGGTGCGACACAGAAGGTTATGTGGAAGAGGTCAATCGTGTCGGGCTGTGCGGAAGGAACGACTGGCGTCTGCCGTCAAACGCGGAGCTTGTAAATCTGTTCGACTTCAGTACTTTTTCCGTTGGGGAGGGGGGCGTACATGCGGACACCAGCTATTTCCCAAGCCATGAGACAGCGTATTGGACGCGTGATTTCTATGGGGATGTCTATGCCTCCGCTGTTCGTCCCGGGGGCGGCTGGTCAGGCGTAGATGTCCCATTACCTGTACGCTTGGTTAGCGGAGCGGACGCGGGTCTCGTGCAGGAATCGCCATTGACCATGAATGGTGACGAAGTCATCGATCGACGCACCGGATTGATCTGGAGACGCTGCCCACTGGGGTATGAGTGGGTCGAGGGAAGCGAGTCTTGCGAGGGGGGCGATGGGCTGGGCAATAACTGGAGCGATTTCATGAGCCGGGTCGAGGCATTGCGTCAGCAATCGGGAAAGAACTGGCGCCTGCCAAATGTAAAGGAGCTGATGTCGTTGCCCTTCTATATCGTTCCTGAGTATGTTCAGAACCAAAGCGGTTCGTTTATTCCTCATGGGATTAGAGAAAATCCTCTTCTCTACAATCCTTGTTGTTTTCAACTTCTTGCAACGAATATGAGAACGTCATATGACTGGTTCATATTTGATAATTACTACAATGGAACCTTTGGTTTTTTTGCATCGAGTGATGAATCCTTTTTCGAGGCGGATGCGGCCCTTGTAGTGCGCGATGCTCCGTAGTCTATTTATGAATTATCCTCCGGATTTTTCATAAGAAGGGCGAGGCCAGAAGGGTGGGTTGGTCGTCATGGAATAATATGGTGACTGCTCGCTCTTCGCTTCGAAGTGCTTATTGCTCTAGCCTTGATGCGCTTGTCCTTTACATCCAGCCCTTCCATTCATCCCCCTGTTCAAAATGAGCAGTTTACGATGGATTTCTGGAGTTGTGTAAAGGAGATGCTGTAACGTCTCGCCTCGCAATCCCTGGCGAGGTGTTCGCCGGCCGCGAAAATCCACCGGATTTTCGATCCGGCTCACCCATGCCTCCGAGGTTTTCCGAGCCGACGCCACCCCAGATTTATCAATAATTTAGGCGCTTGGATGATGTGGCCCTGGGTTATAATCACGCAGGTCTTGACACATAGCGTGATGTGATGGCTCCGCATCGTTTGTTTTTTGGTTTGCGGCCCGATCGTCCGGTGCGGGAACTCCTTGCCGGTCTGCCTCGGCAGTACGGCCTGGCGGTGGCGCGCGCCCAGGCGATCGATGATATCCACATGACCTTGGTGTTTCTTGGTGGCGTGGATGAAGCGAGTCTCGAACGCGCGCGCGCCTTGGCCGCGCGAATTTCGGTCGAGCCGTTTCGGGTTGCGCTCGAGCACCTGGAATACTGGCCCAGGGCCCGCGTCGTCTGCGCGCGGCCACGCCATCCGGCAGAAGCCCTGATGCAACTGCAACAGAAGCTATCCGACGCCTTGCGTGAACAGGGTTTCCCGATCGAACACCGGCGCTATCGTCCTCATGTCACCGTGGGGCGCAAGGCGGATCCCTTCCCCAGGATCGAATTGTCTCCCGTGCCGACATGGCGAGCGACGCATTTTCTGCTGTACGCTTCGGTATCGGATGGCCGCTTGCCACGATACCGCCCGATCGCGGAATATTCGCTGGGTGGCTCATGACGTGAGCCACTGACTGTGCTTTAATCGCAGAACAGATGCAGAACATTAACCGGAGAAAACGATGGATGACAACCGCAAAAAGGCGTTGAGCGCCGCACTCGGCCAGATCGAACGCCAGTTTGGCAAGGGCGCGGTGATGCGCATGGGCGACATGGGCGTCTCCGGCATCGAGACCATCTCGACCGGTTCGCTCGGACTCGACGTGGCGCTTGGCGTCGGCGGCTTGCCGAAAGGTCGCGTGGTCGAGATCTACGGTCCGGAATCCTCCGGTAAGACCACGCTGACCCTCCAGGTCATCGCGCAGTGCCAGAAGCAGGGCGGCACCGCCGCGTTCGTCGATGCCGAGCATGCGCTGGACCCGGTGTATGCTGAAAAGCTTGGAGTCAACATGGATGAGCTGCTGGTCTCGCAGCCCGATACCGGCGAACAGGCGTTGGAGATCACTGACATGCTGGTGCGCTCCGGCGCGGTCGATCTGATCGTCATCGATTCGGTCGCGGCGCTGACGCCGAAGGCCGAGATCGAGGGCGACATGGGTGATTCCCACGTCGGCCTGCAGGCGCGGCTGATGTCACAAGCCCTGCGCAAGCTCACCGGCCACATCAAGCGCACCAACTGCATGGTGATCTTCATCAACCAGATCCGCATGAAGATCGGCGTCATGTTCGGCAGCCCCGAGACCACTACCGGCGGAAACGCGCTGAAATTCTACGCCTCGGTGCGGCTCGATATCCGCCGCATCGGCGCCATCAAGAAAGGCGACGAAGTGATCGGCAATGAAACCCGCGTCAAGGTCGTCAAGAACAAGGTCGCGCCACCGTTCCGTCAGGCCGAGTTCGAGATCCTCTACGGCGAGGGCACCTCGCGCGAGGGCGAGCTGATCGAGCTCGGTGTCAAGCACGGCATCGTCGACAAGGCCGGCGCCTGGTACAGCTACAACGGTGACCGCATCGGGCAGGGGCGCGAGAAGGTCAAGGATTTCCTGCGCGAACACCCCGAAATCGCCGACGATATCGATCAGCGTCTGCGTGCCGAACTGTTGCCGACCACTCCCGCCGCGGACGCGGAAAGCACACCAAGTGGCGAGGCGCTGGATCTGGAGCCGGGTTAATGGGGAAATACCGTAACCGCTCAGTCAACCAGCTGAAATGATATTCACCCGGTGATGCGTAGGCCCGATCCAGCGCAGCGGATCGGGCAGCGGCGCAATTGCGCGGCGCCGCCGTAGCCGGTTCCGCTGCGCTTGAACCGGCTACAGCTTATAAAGCAAACGGAGAAATAAAAGCAATGCCGTCCATCACAGTCAGAAACGTATCGGATGAGGTGCACCGCGCCTTGAAGGTACTGGCTGCCCAGCATGGGCGCAGGGCCGCAAGAAACTGGGGACGCTGCTGGCTGAGATTGGCCGCCGGGCCAGGCTGTCGGATGAAGATGTTGCAACCATGGAGCAACTGCGCGACAAAACCCCCGCCAAGCCGATGACATTTGACTGATCATCCTGGATGCTAATGTGATCTTGGAGCCGCTGCGGCCGGATCCCGAAAATCCGGTGATCGAATGGATTGCGCACAGGCGCTGGAAACTCTGTATCTGTCGGCGATTACCGTCGCGGAGCTGCGTTTCGCAATGGCTTCGCTGCCAGCCGGTAAGCGCCGGGTAACGCTGCATGATAGCTTGGAAAAGCAGATACTGCCGCTGCTTGCCGGGCGGGTGCTTCCGTTCGACATGTCGGCATCGCAAGCCTATAGCGAGCTGATGGCCAAGGCCCGGGCAATTGGCACTGCCGATGGATATATCGCAGCAATAGCTGCCGCCAACGGCGTGATGGTTGCCACACGAGACGCCAGTCCCTTTGAAGCGGCAGGGGGAGATGTCATTCACCCTTGGAAGCCTTGAGCGTTCCCAAGGACGTTACTCTATCCGCTTTGTCATTCCCCATTGAATGAAGAGATTGGCGCGCACCGGGTCAGGTGGCGGCCTCTAGACCCTCCCTTGTCAGACAAGTGTGTGTCCTTTGGGCTGGCGCAATGAGAAATCCTCGCCCGCCAGCGTCAGGTTGGGGTTGTAGGCGGGATCGCGCGGCAGCCTGTCGGCCCAGCGTGTCAGCAGATAATCCCGCTGCGATTGCCCGGCATTTTTTTCCGCGAGCTGTCGGCCCGGCAACCGGAGTTCGGCGTGCGGCGTCCAGATGTTGCGCAAGCCACTGTCGATCAGGCGCAGGCACAGATCGATGTCGTGGTGTATGTCGGGCAGATGTGCGCTGTCGAATCCGCCGATCCGTTGGAATCGGTCCTTGCGGATCATCAGGCATGCCGCGCTCAGCGCGGAATAATTCTGAATCAGCATCGCGCGCGCATTGTAGCCGGGGTCGTCGCGTGGCAGACCGCGCATCGCGTAACCGGCCAGGCCGTGCAGACCGGTGATGATGCCGGCATGCAGTATCCGGTCGTTCTCGTCATACAATTTGGCGCCGACCGCGCCGACGCCGCTCTGGGATGCGAGCGCCACCAGTTCGTCCAGCCAGCCCGGAGCCATCACCTCGATAGCCGGATGCAGAAACAGCAGCAGTTCCCCGTCGGCCTGTCGCGCGCCCTGGTTCAGCATCGCCGCGAGGCTGGTCGGACATGGACAGGCCAGCGTCTGGCCGACATGGGGCGGCGGAGGCTGGTCGGCGGGATGCGCGACCAGGATTTGGCGGTCGGCATATCGGGTTATCCGGCGCAGGCGCGCGAGGCGTGCGTCCAGCCCGTCGGTCCGATGCGGACAGGCGATGATGATGCTAACCCGTGGCGGCTTGCCGGGTGATAGCGGTCGCACGCGCAGGTTCAGGCGGGCGAGGGTGGATTCCTCAATGCGCGCCGGCCGTCCGACGCGTTGTAGATGCTCCTCGACCGCGCGGATCGCGGCCTTCAGCGTATACGGCTTGGCCTCCAGCCCGCCGGCCGCAGCGCTCTGCGGGATCGCCCGCCAGTGGTAGAGGATGCGTGGGATATGCCGGATCTGGCGCGGCTCGACGCTTTCAATGATGCGCAGCGCCAGGTCGTAGTCCTGCGAGCCTTCGACGCCCTCGCGAAACCCGCCGACGGCTTCGACCCGTTCACGTCGGTAGACGCCGAGATGCGAGATCATGTTGTGCGACAACAGCAGCTCGGGGTTGTAATCCGGCTTGAAGTAGTGCCCGTAGCGGCGTCCACGCGTGTCGATCTTGTCCTCGTCGGAATAGATCAGCGCGGCGTCCGGATGCGCATGGATCTCGCGGGCGACATGATAGAGCGCGTCGCGCGGCAGCTCGTCATCGTGGTCGAATAGCGCGACGAACTCGCCGCTGGCCAGGCCCAACGCCGAGTTCGACGCCCGCGAGATATGCCCGTTCTCATCGCGATAGACCACCTTGATGCGCGCGTCGCGACGCTGCCAGGCTTTCAGCGCACGCCGGGTGCGCGGCTTGCTGGACTTATCGTCGGCGATGCACAGCTCCCAATGCGGATAGCTCTGCCGCGTCACCGAACGTATCGCCTTGTTCAGCCATTTCGGCCGGGTGTTGTACACCGGCATCACGATCGAGATCCGTGGTGGATCGGAAAAACCGGCGATGTCGTCGAGAACCCGCTGGCGGCTGGCGCGATCGGTCTTCTCGACACGTCGCAGCCAGCGCCGGTACGCGGCCCCTGACTCGACGCGGGTGCCGTGGCGGGCGATGATCTCCAGGCGCTCGTCGATCGCCCGCAACCGTCCGTCGCGATACAAGGCCAGCGCGCGGCGCGCCAAGTGAGGCAATTTATGCGGATGGGTCAGCGCGAACCACAATGGCTGGCGCAGCTTGATGGCGAGATCCGGCAGTCTCCGGACACTGCTGAGCAGCCGTTGGTGTTTTCCACGGTTTTTTTGCATCTCCATAATGATACGCCAGTCAAAATAGTCATTTGAAATCAGTCGCTTGGTGTGATGGTTGGGTGTTTGATCTGGCTGAATTATTCTGACTGGCTCAAATCCTCCACATACCAGTCCATGGCCTCTTTCAAGCCTTCTCCGATGCGGTGCGTGGGCTCGTATCCGAGCCGTTCGCGGGCCTTGGAGATGTCAGCCAGCGAATGGCGCACGTCGCCCGGACGAAAATCACGATAGACCGGTTGTTTGTCCTTCAGATGCGGGAAGCGCGGGCTCAGCAGGTCGCGGATCTCGGTGTAGAGCTCGTTCAGCGTGGTGCGGTCGCCGACCGCGACATTGTAGACCTGGTTTGCCGCCCCTTCGGTCTGGCTGGTTGCGGCGAGCAGGTTGGCCTGCACGGTGTTGTCGATATAGCAGAAATCGCGGCTGGTCTCGCCATCGCCGTTGATGTAGACATCTTCGTCTTCGATCATCGATTTGACCCATTTCGGGATGACCGCCGCGTAGGCGCCATCCGGATCCTGGCGGCGGCCGAAGATGTTGAAGTAGCGCAGGCCGATGGATTCGAAGCCGTAACAGCTTGCGAAGACCTTGGCGTATTGCTCGTTGACGACCTTGGTCACGGCGTAGGGCGATAGTGGATTGCCAATGCGATCCTCGACCTTCGGCAGGCCGGGGTGATCCCCATAGGTAGAGCTGGAGGCGGCATAGACGAAGCGCTTGACCTTGGCGTCGCGCGCCGCGACCAGCATCGTCAGAAAGCCGGTGATGTTGTTGTCGTTGGTATTCAGCGGATCCTCCAGCGAGCGCGGAACCGAGCCCAGCGCGGCTTGGTGGAGCACATAGTCGACGCCGTCACAGGCCTGGCGGCAATCGTCCATCGAGCGGATATCGCCCTCGATGAAACGGAAGCGTCGCCACTGTTCCGGCGTGACCTCGGCGCGGACCTTGTCCAGGTTGTGTTGGTGACCGGTCGCGAAGTTGTCGAGTCCGACGACGTTTTGATCCAGCTTCAGCAGTGCTTCGAGCAGGTTGGAGCCGATGAATCCCGCAACCCCGGTGATCAGCCAGGTTTGGGGTTCGGCGCGCAACGTCTGTTGCAGTTCGGTATAGCGGCTCATGGTTTCGGTGACATCCTGATTAATTTCAAAAATGTGGCTTCTCACCCGTCCGGGGGGCTCGGCTGGCGGCGACTATACCGGTTCCGCGCCAGCCGATAAAGCCCGGCGCCGTCGTGTCGGACGTCGCGTCTCGACACGGCCGGATCACGGCGCTGCTGGGCGCTGGAGGCGGCGGACCGGGAGCAGAGCCTCGGCGTTGGTTTGCACGAAATCGATGAATGCGCGCGCGGCCGGCGAGAGCTGTTTGCCGCGCGGGTGGATCACGCGCCATTGGCGGCGGATCGGTAGATCACTCACGTCGAGCAGCGTCAGCAGTCCGTTGTCCAGTTCCAGGCATAGGCTCAAGGTCGACAGCATGCCGATTCCCAGATCCGCCATTGCGGCCTGTTTGATTGCCTCGCCGCTGCCGAGCGTCATGTAGGGCGTAATCTCCAGGCCGTGGCTGGCGAGGAATGCCTCCAGTGTCTCGCGGATCCCCGAGCCGCGTTCGCGAAACAGGAAACGCTCGTCGCGCAGCGCCTGTATCGGGATGTCGCGTGCTCCGGCGAGTCGGTGTCCGGGGTGCGCGAAGATCATCAGTTCATCGTCGAGGAAGGGATGATCGGCGATCTCGCGATCCTCCACCGGGTTGCCGAGGATGTAGAGATCGTCCTGGTTGTGGTCCAGGCGTTCAAGGATGCGTGAACGGTTCGAGACCTTCAGGCTGGGTTCCACCTTGGGGTGCGCTTTCAGAAAGGACCCGAGCAGGTGCGGCAGGATGTATTTCGCTGTCGAGACCACGCCGATGCGCAGCGGGCCGGCGATCTCGCCGCGAAGCTCGTCGATGCGCGTGGCGACCTCGTTCAGGCGCGAGAAGATGTCCTCGCAGGCGGTTTGCAGGGCTTCGCCGGCGGGGGTTGGAAACAGGCGCTTGCCGAGTTTCTCGAACAGGGGTGTGCCGACCTGCTCCTCGAGGCGCTTGATCTGGATCGAGACCGCCGGTTGTGACAGATGGGCCTCCTCGGCGGCCTTGGTGTAGCTGAGATGGCGGGCCACCGCGTCGAAGAGTTTGAGCTGTTGAAGGGTTGCGTGAAACATATAGCATTTACTTTATTAATGTAAAACATAAAGAAAAATAACTATTATTTATCCATCAGGTCAACTAGATTCTGTAGCCACACCGATCCGGGGCGCGGCTGGCGCTTCTGATCCTTACCTTCCGTTTGACCGAGGAGAGACGCACTCATGGCAGCCAAGAGCTATTCCGCTGGGGTAAAGGATTACCGCGAAACCTACTGGGAACCCGATTACAGCATCAAGGAAACCGACCTGCTGGCCTGTTTCAAGATTACCCCGCAGCCGGGCGTGCCGCGCGAGGAGGCCGCCGCGGCGGTTGCCGCCGAATCGTCGACCGGCACCTGGACCACGGTCTGGACCGATCTGCTGACCGATCTCGACCACTACAAGGGTCGTGCCTACGCGATCGAGGATGTGCCCGGAGATGATGAGGCCTTCTATGCCTTTATTGCCTATCCGATCGACCTCTTCGAGGAAGGCTCGGTGGTCAATGTATTCACCTCGCTGGTCGGTAACGTGTTCGGCTTCAAGGCGGTGCGCGCATTGCGGCTGGAGGATGTGCGTTTCCCGATCGCCTATGTGATGACCTGCAACGGTCCGCCGCACGGCATTCAGGTCGAGCGCGACATCATGAACAAGTATGGCCGTCCGCTGTTGGGTTGCACGATCAAACCCAAGCTCGGCCTGTCGGCCAAGAACTATGGTCGCGCCTGTTACGAGGGGTTGCGTGGCGGCCTGGATTTCACCAAGGACGATGAAAACGTCAACTCCCAGCCGTTCATGCGCTGGCGCCAGCGTTTCGATTTCGTCATGGAAGCAATCCATAAAGCAGAGGCCGAAACCGGCGAGCGCAAGGGACACTACCTGAATGTCACCGCGCCGACGCCGGACGAGATGTTCAAGCGCGCCGAGTACGCCAAGGAGATCGGTGCGCCGATCATCATGCACGACTATATCACCGGCGGTTTCTGCGCCAACACCGGCCTGGCCCAGTGGTGCCGTGATAACGGTCTGCTGCTGCACATTCACCGCGCGATGCATGCCGTGCTGGACCGCAACCCCCATCACGGCATTCACTTCCGCGTATTGACCAAGATTCTGCGCCTCTCCGGCGGAGACCACCTGCATACTGGCACCGTGGTCGGCAAGCTGGAAGGCGACCGCGAGGCCACCCTGGGCTGGATCGATCTGCTGCGTGAATCCTACATCAAGGAAGACCGCAGCCGCGGCATCTTCTTCGACCAGGACTGGGGCTCGATGCCGGGTGCCTTCGCGGTCGCCTCGGGCGGCATCCATGTCTGGCACATGCCGGCGCTGGTCACCATCTTCGGTGACGATGCGGTATTGCAGTTCGGTGGCGGCACCCTCGGTCATCCGTGGGGCAATGCCGCCGGCGCCGCCGCCAACCGCGTCGCGGTGGAAGCCTGCGTCGAGGCGCGCAACCAGGGCCGCGACCTGGAAAAGGAAGGCAAGGAGATTCTCATTGCCGCGGCCAAGCACAGCCCCGAGCTGAAGATGGCGATGGAGACCTGGAAAGAGATCAAATTCGAGTTCGATACCGTGGACAAGCTCGACGTCGCACACAAGTGAGGCCATGCGGCGCCATGTTTCGGTGGTGCCGTCCACGCGCATCCGAACCCCAACCCTTTGAGGAAGCAAGCCAATGAGTGAAGTACAAGACTATAAATCCAGCGTCTGCGACCCAGCCAGCCGCAAGTTCGAAACCTTCTCCTATCTGCCCGAGATGGGCATCGAGGAGATCAAACAACAGGTTGCCTTCATTGTCTCGCAAGGCTGGAATCCGGCGATCGAACACGTCGAGCCGGAGAACGCCTTCGATCACTACTGGTATATGTGGAAGCTGCCAATGTTCGGCGAGACCGACGTCGAGCGCATCCTCTCCGAGGCCGAGGCCTGTCACAAGGCCTATCCCGACCACCATGTGCGTCTGATCGGCTACGACAACTACGCCCAGTCCCAGGGCGCCTCGATGGTCATCTATCGCGGCGTTCCGGGGAACTGCAAGAGTTGAGTGACCGCGCCGCCCCCGACAACGGGGGTGGTGCGCCGGCAAACCCAAGCAGCAGGAACCGCCAGATGACAAACGCAACAGAGCAGTACCTGATTCGGTCGGAGCCTTACTATCGGGCCGTTCACGACGAGATCGAACTCTACGAGACCGCCTACGGCGCGCGCATGCCGATCATGCTCAAGGGTCCGACTGGCTGCGGCAAGTCGCGCTTCGTCGAATACATGGCCTGGAAGCTCGGGCGACCGCTGATCACCGTGGCCTGCAACGAGGACATGACGGCTTCCGACCTGGTCGGCCGCTTTCTGCTCGACAAGGACGGCACGCAGTGGCACGACGGGCCGTTGACCACGGCGGCGCGCGAGGGCGCGATCTGTTATCTCGATGAGGTCGTCGAAGCACGCCAGGACACCACCGTGGTAATCCATCCGTTGACCGATCACCGTCGTAGCCTTCCACTCGACAAGAAGGGCGAGCTGGTCGAGGCGCATCCCGATTTTCAGCTCGTGATCTCATACAATCCGGGCTATCAGAGCCTGATGAAGGATCTCAAGCAATCCACCAGGCAGCGCTTCGCCGCGTTGGATTTCGATTACCCAGAGGCCGATGTCGAGGCCGGCATCGTGGCCCACGAGACCGGGGTCGACGCCGCCACCGCCGGCAAGTTGGTCCAGATAGCGCATCGCGCGCGCAACCTGAAGGGGCATGGGCTGGATGAGGGCATCTCGACCCGCCTGCTGGTCTACGCCGGGCAGTTGATCGCGCAAGGCGCGGATCCGCTGGCGGCCTGCGGCATGACCTTGGTGCGCCCGCTGACCGATGACCCCGACATGCGGGATACCCTCGACGCGGCGGTCGCGACCTTTTTCGACTGATCCCGACCGATCCCCCTGGCGCAACCGAGGCGGTGGAAGTCATTCCGCCGAGAACCGTCATGACCATCGAACTCGACGACTACCAAGCCTGTTTGGAGCGGCACCCCGAGCTGCGTGAAGCCTTCGAAGGCTCCTTCGCCGAGGCCGCCCGCATCATGTCGCCGGTCGGCCTGCAAAACTACCTGGAGGGCGCGCGCGGTCTGTGCGACCTGGGGCGGGGCACCGATCTGGTGCTCTCCTATCTGCAAGAGATGCCGCTGGTCGCCCGGGAAGTCGGCGAGGACGTGATCACCGATTGCATCCGCGCGGCGATGAAGCTCTCGTCGATGACCTCCGGCGAGGTCATCTCGCTGCTTTTCGCCAGCCTGCCGACTGCCGCGCGCCGGCTCAGCGATGCCGGATTGCTGCGCGCCTATCTACAGTTCATTCACCAGCTGGCGGCGAAGGGTGCGCGCGGATTGCGCCCGATGCTTGCGCATATCGACGAGCTGCTCGGCAAGCTGACCCTCGGCGGCTTGCGGCGCTGGGCCTTCTTCGGCGCCGAGGCCTATCGCCGTGATCTCCAGAATCTGGTCGCCTATTTCGACCTGAAGACCAGTGACTCGCTGGGTATGTTGCGCAAGCAGCGGCGCGGCACCCTGTTCATCGATACACAGCGCAAGCTGAACTTCTACCTGCGCGCTTTGTGGGGGCGGGACTTCTTCCTGCGACCGGCGGCGGCCGACAGTGATAGCTTCCGCCCGTTCATCGAGTCGCGCGTCATCCACATGCCCGACGCGGTCGATGATTTCGGCGCGATCCGGGGGCTCGAGCTGATGCGCGCCACCGCTGCGCACATGGCCGCGCATCTGGTGTACACCACGCGGGGTCTTGCCGGAGACGGGCTCTCGCCGGCCCAGCGTTTCTTCATCGGCCTGCTCGAGGATGCGCGCATCGAATACCGCGCCGTGCGTGCCTTTCCCGGTCTTGGTCCACTGTTCGGCGCGATCATGCGCCAGCCACGCGACAGCGACGTCGAGCATCCCAGCGTGCGCTTGCTCGAACGCACCGCGCTGGCGCTGCTCGACCCGGGCGAGCGCAGTGGTGACGAGCGGATCGACGCCATCGTCGCACGTTTTCACGCCGACATCACGGCGCGCGCCGACGACAGTCGCCTCAGCGAGGGATTGGGTCTGGAGCTTTTCGGCGTGCTCGGTGCGCGACGCGAGATCCCCAGCCTGCGTATACTCGAACAACTGCGTATTCCCCATCGTGACGACAACCGTTTTTCCTGGCACTTCGAAGAGCTCTCATGGGAAGCCGGAGGCGGGCTCTCGGACGCGCCACGGCAGATCCGTCGGCAGGTTTCGGCGATTGAAATGGCCAATGAGGTGGATTGCGAACTCGCCGGTGACGACGCCCAGGAGATCTGGACATGCACGACCGAATTCTTTCCCTATGAGGACGCCCGCGAGGCCCGCCTGAGCTACAACCAGATGTGGGGCAAGGAGCCGGTATCGGAGCCCTTTCACTACCATGAATGGGACTACCAAGTGCAATTGTTCCGTCCTGACTGGGTGACCCTGTATGAGCGTCACCAGACCAAGGGCGACCCGGAGAGCATCGATCGCATCCTGCTCGAATACCGCCCGGTCACCCAGCGCATCCGTCAGATCATCGACCTGTTGCAGCCCGAAGGCGTGAAGCGCGAACGGCGTCTCGAGGATGGCGAGGAGCTGGATCTCAACGCCGCGGTCGACGCGATGGTCGACATCCGCATGCAACGCCAGCCCGATCCGCGCATCACCATGCGCAACGTGATCCGCAACCGCGATCTCGCGGTGGTGGTGTTGCTCGATCTGTCCGAATCCACCAACGAAACGGTCGAAGGCAGCGACAAGACCGTGCTGGAACTGACCCGCGAGGCCAGCGCCCTGGTGGCAATGGCGATCAGCGGCATCGGCGATCCGTTCGCGATCCATGGATTCGCCTCGGATGGTCGTCACGATGTCCACTATTATCGGATCAAGGACTTTGCACAGCGTTTCGACGACGAGGCGCGGGCGCGGCTCGCCGGTCTGCGCGGCGGTCTCTCGACACGCATGGGCGCGGCGATGCGACATGCCGCCGAACATCTGCTGCGTCAGCCCGAACGGCGTAAGTTGTTGCTGCTGATCACCGACGGCGAACCGGCCGACATCGACGAGCGGGATCCGCAACACCTGCGTCATGACACACGCAAGGCGGTTGAGGAACTCCATGGCCGGGGCATCATGAGCTACTGCCTGACGTTGGATCCGAACGCCGATGACTACGTCAAGCGCATCTTTGGAGTCAACAACTACACTATCGTCGATCATGTCGCCCGGCTGCCGGAGAAACTGCCGCTGTTGTTCGCCAGTCTGACCAAGTAGGGCGGCCCGGAACGGCGCGATACGGAGAGAAGGGGCATGTACAGGCGACACCAAGAAGTCCCGGTCTATGAGGCGCGCGACGCCGAACTCGCCGCCTGCCACTATAACCTTGCGCGGATTGCGCTGATGCGTTTCGGCGAAGGCATCGAGTTCGCCTTGCCGGGGCTGCGCAGCCTGCGTTTGGTGCTGCAACGCGAGGCCTGGATCGTTGTCGATGAGGCCCTGAACCGGGTTCCGGTGCTGGCCTGGCTCGACTTCCAGCCGCGTGCCTCGCTGGATGCGCCGGTGCGCTGCCGGTTGCAACTCTATCACTGCCACGCGTTGATGATCGTGCCGCGCGTGCTCGAAGCCCTGGTATTGCTGCTCGGCGAGCGTGTCGGCTCCGCGGATCCGGCCGAGGTCGCCCGCTTCCCGGGCCGGCCCGCATCGGGAGCGGGCTCGTGATCCGTTTGCCCAGCGGCCAGCTCGTCGCGCTCAGCAGTGAGCGCGCGCGGCTGCATGCGCTTCGCCTCGGTCTGCGTGTCGACCGCGATACCCCGTGGCAACAGCTGCTCGGCCTCGTCGACATCCTCTTCCTCGATGCGCCCGACAGCGTCGGCTGCAAGGCCTCGGCGCGGCGTTTCACCGGCTACACTCTGGCCGACAGCGACTGGCTGGCGCGTTGGCGTACCGATGACCGTGCCGCGCTGACCGCGTGGCTGCGGGAACGCCCGCAGCGTCAGCGGATCGAATCCGCGCGTCATCGCGTGATGTATGACAGCCTGCCCCGGCGTATCGAGCGTCACGCCTATCCGGATCGCCTCTACAGCTGTCTCGCGCGCCGCGTCGCGGCGTTGCCGATGAATCGCGCCAGCGTCGCGCAATGGCGCGCCACGCTCGTCAATCTGACCGCTTCTGGAATTCGTCGTGACGAGCTGGAATGGTCAGGAGTGCTCGAATTCCTCGACGCCACCGATGCGCGGCGCAAGCTGCATCGCGATGACATCCAGCGTCGCATCGGCTTTCCCGGCCTGCAACTGGTGCTCAGCACTGAACTCACCGGCGCCGGCGCCTGGCGCCTGCCGTTTCAGGAGCGCGCGAGGCTCGAACGCTGGCGCGGCGAGCGGGTCCGGCGCCGCGCCATCGATCGTGCTTTCGGCTATCGCATCCTGTTGCTCGGGCACGCCGCCGGACAACCCCAGTGGCAGGCGATCGACCCCGATCGCCGCGCGATCGGCTCTCCCCGTCCGAGCTTCGAGGCAGCCTGCGCCGCAGCCAGCGCGCATGCCACCGCGCGCCATGGCCTGCGCGCACCCGCGCTTCCCAGCGATCGCTATGCGTACCTCGCCCTGGCCGGCGGCGAAGACTACCGCGAGTGGCTGCTGACCCTGCCCGAGTTCCCGGCTTCCTGCTTCACGCCGCACTTCACCGAGCGCAATCTGTTGCTGCATTTTCGCACTACCCGGCGGGTCGACGCGCAGGGCAATCCCCTGCTGTTCGTCGAAGAGATACAGAGCGACTGGCACCAGGGACGCGCGCCACGCCCAGGCACCGCCCCCTGGGAAGAGCCGGCGCCGCGCGCCCCGTTCGCGCGGGAGTGGTTGTCACTGGCGTTGAAGTTGATCCTGCTGCGCGCCGTCGACGAGGGGGCCGGGCGGGTCGCCTGGGTTCCGGGATGGGTGGTCGCGCGGCGCTTCGGTTGCGCCGGTGACTTCTTCGCGCGTCACTACGATCGCGCCATCCCGCAGCTGCTCGAGCGCCTCTCATCCCCTTGGGCGGGCGCTGTCGGGACCACTCATGTGGTCACCCGGGAGCCGTGGCTATGCATGCGTCGTCATGGCGACCATTGGCGCGTCGCCTCCGCCGATGGCCGTTTTGCCACGCGTCGACCGCTGAGTCGTGAGCAGGCGCTGGCATTGATCCGGCGTCATGCCAAGCGCATCGAGCTCGAGGTCGCGAGCCTCGCGATCCCAGAGGCCATGCGGGAAGCCCTGTTGCGTGATGGCTTGCCGCTGTTCGGCGAGACCCTCGAGTCGGTCGCGCCATGCGTTTCCCGCCGTCCCTCCGGGCAGGGATAATCGGGAATCTGTGCGACGCGGCGCCAAGACTCGGTGTCGTGCGGCGGTTCCGAAGCGCGTGGCAATCTTTTATACTCGTCGCGCGCTATCGAACGGCCTGCCCATCGTGGGCTTGTTTTCATCGCCGCCGGTCGTCGCCATTCCAGTTATTGAGCAGGGATCAGAGTATGCAATCGTTGAATGTTTCACCCGGCGGCGTGGCGCTTGTCACGATGAGCAAGGCGCGGAGGCTCACATGGCGGTGAACGGCAGCGGAAGGATTCAGTGCATCGTCGGCGCGCGTCCCAATTTCATGAAGATCGCGCCGATACTTCGCGCCCTTCAGGAACGCGGACTGAGCACCCATCTGGTGCATACCGGTCAGCATTACGACCAAGCGATGAAAGAGGATTTCTTCGACCAGCTCGGGATCCCGACGCCGGATGTGGATCTCGGCGTCGGTTCCGGCAGCCACGCTTGGCAGACCGCCGAGATCATGCAGCGTTTCGAACCGGTGATGCTGGCCGAGCGGCCCGACGCGGTGCTGGTGGTCGGCGATGTCAATTCGACCATCGCCTGCGCGCTGGTGGCGGTCAAGGAACATGTGCCGGTGATCCATGTCGAGGCTGGGCTGCGCAGCTTCGACCGCTCCATGCCGGAGGAGATCAACCGCATCCTCACCGATCAGCTCTCCGATCTGTTGTTTACCACCGAGCGCGCCGGCGCCGAGAATCTGAAGGTGGAAGGGATCCCGGCTTCTCGCGTTCACTATGTCGGGAATGTCATGATCGACACTCTGATGGCCAACCTGGAGCGCGCCGCCACGCCCGAGGCGGTGATTGGCGCCCACGCGCCGGAGCTGGCGCAACGCATCGAGGATGCCGGCTATAGCCTGCTGACGCTGCACCGGCCTTCGAATGTCGACGATCCCGAGGTGCTGGGCGGGTTGGTGGATGTGCTGCTGGAACTCGCCGCAAAGGTGCCGGTGGTATTCCCGGTGCATCCGCGGACGCGCGCCCGTCTCGAGGACAGCGGCCTGCTGACCCGCCTCGCCGACAACGCGGACGTGGCCTTGTTGCCGCCGTTGCCATACCTCGATCTGCTCGGGCTGATGCGCGGCGCGCGTTATGTGCTGACCGATTCCGGCGGTATCCAGGAGGAGACGACCGCGCTCGGCGTGCCGTGCGTGACCCTGCGCGAGAACACCGAGCGGCCGATCACCGTCGCCGAGGGCACCAACGAGATCGTCGGCACCTCGTCGGCGCGCATCCGCGAGGTGGTGGCCGATATCCTGGCTTCCGGCGGCAAGTCGGGCCGGGTGCCGGAATTCTGGGATGGCCGGGCCGCGCATCGCATCGCCGCGGTCATCGGGCAATGGCTGGCCGACCGCAAGGCGGCCTGAGTTCCCCCGGACTCTTTGTTGCCCGCGGCTTTCTCTTCTCTCGCGAACCATAGAATGAAAATCCTGCATATACTCGATCACTCGATTCCGCTGCACAGCGGCTATACCTTCCGTACCCGCGCGATTCTCGAACAGCAGCGCGAGCTGGGCCTCGACACCGTGCAACTGACCAGCACCAAGCATGTCGCGGACGGCCCGCCGCTGGAAGAGGTGGACGGCTTGCGTTTCTACCGCACGCAGCAGAGCGACCCGGTGCTGTCGCGTCTGCCGGTGGCCAACCAGTGGGAGGTGGTGCGTTCGCTGCGCAAGCGTCTGCGGGAGGTCGTGGCGATCGAGCGACCGGACATCCTCCACGCGCACTCACCGAGTCTCGATGGCGCCGCGGCGCTCGCGGTCGGTCGCGCCGTCGGTTTGCCGGTGGTCTATGAATGTCGTGCGTTCTGGGAAGACGCAGCCGCCGACCACGGCACCCTGCGCGAGGGCGATCTGCGTTATCGCCTGACCCGCTGGCATGAGACCGGCGTGTT
>Ga0256832_1001063_pt1 | contig 18426 bp, 13 predicted proteins | sample 134614metaG_FD_190534 | JGI IMG/M metagenome (GOLD analysis project Ga0256832, IMG submission 190534) | Hydrothermal vent microbial communities from Lau Basin, Pacific Ocean - 134-614 | ecosystem: Environmental > Aquatic > Marine > Hydrothermal vents | place: Pacific Ocean: Lau Basin | collected...
CAGCCTGCTGTTTTTCAGTAAGCCTGAATAAAGGTAAAAATGTTTTAATCCTCTTCAGTTCATTTAAACGGGTAATTTTAATAAGTTGAGTGATATCATCATAACTAAATAATACGGCGGGTTCTGATTTTCTTTGTGACGGTGATACAGGATGACTCTGGAGCGGTGTTTCAGAATCAGTGGATTTATTTTTAACTGGTTTTGCTGCAATCTTTTCTTCAGGCTGGGTTTTTTGTGTGTCGGTCATACTGACCGGTATTTCAGACTCCTTGCCAGTAAAGACATCAGTTAAAAATACCATGGCAATCAGCGTTATAACAACAATGCTGACTAAAATCAGTGTCTTAGAGCCTTTTGAAGCTGAGTCTGAATGCTCAGGGCTTTCCGAGGCATTATATTCATTAAAATCTTCATTTGCAGAAAAGTTTTCTTTTACTATTTCCTCAATGTAGGTTTCAATACCGGCCTGGGCAAAGGTTTTCTGCAGTCGGGTGGCATATTCCTGGGTATCGGCATGGCGAATAACGACTGTTTTTCCGGAAAAAAACTTGCGTTTAATAATCGCTTCGGGAATACGGGTAATGTCATGGACATTTTTAATAACATCATCTTTATCAAAACCGGGTAATATTACGCCTCGAAATAATACCTTGAATACCTTGCTGGGTTCTGACTGTGTTTCCATAATGCCCTGGGTTTGTTATTTTTTAATTGCCGGTTTTAAATAAGAAAACTATTAGTAAATAGTGGTTGATTTAGGAAATACAATATTCAGGATTTCCAGTGCATCCAGTTCTATTTCAAACAGAATATCATCAATAAAATCGGCACTAATAGCAAGCGTCTGATTAATTTTGGCTGGTATGTGCTCAATATACATGTTTGCATCGCTGGTCATGGCATTGGCATCCGGATCCAGAATATTATGCTGTTCAAGGCTGTCTTCGTGTTGCAGCAGGTGGGTATAAACGGTGGCGATATGCAGGATATAAATATCGACTATGGTTTCCGGACCCAGGTTGTCCGGTAAATCCAGGGGGCAGTGCAGGTAGCGGAGAGGAAAAGTAATATCTTCCGGTACATGCCAGTGCTGCAGCAGTTCTGCACTTAACTCATTATAGTTAAAGCCCAGATGATCAAATTCAATTTTAAACTCATCCATTAGCGGGTAACTGAGTGTTTCATTGATAATTTTTAAAACTTCATCCCGGCGGGTGGTACAGCTGATCAGCTGACCGATTCGGCTCATAATACCGCTGATAAACAGACGATCCGTATTGGGGTGCTTAATACGTTTAGCTATACGCTTACAAAGCAGGGCAATATACACAGAACGGGTCCAGAAATCCTCCATTTTTAAAACTTCAAATGACTGATTTTTATTAATATTAGCAGCTACTGCATCCATCAGGATCAGGTTTTTCACTTCCTGCAGTCCAATCAGGCTCAAAGCTCTTTGCAGGGTGTTTATTTCTGAACGAAAACCATAAAGCGGTGAGTTGGCCAGCTTTAAAATACGGGCACTTAATGCGGCATCGGTATTAATAAGTAGTCCAATTTCTTCAATAGAGGCATTTCTGGACTGGATTTTTTCTTCAAGCTGCTGGTACAGCTCGGGCAAAGTATATAATTTTCCCTGTTCAAGAATAAACTGGTTAACTATGAGTTCTATTTCAGTCATTTCTGTCTGTCCGCTTCGATTTTAATTTTGTGTTCCGGTAAATTGCCAGCAAGGCAATTTCTGTATGGAAACTATCTAAAGAATAGCAGTATTTATTCAAATTTCTGTGAATTTTATCGGTTTCTATGTGTTTTGTTAATGTTAAATATACATTGTCTTCATAAGTTATTGAATAATAGTGAGGTTATATTTGCTTTGTATGAGTGTGTCAGGCTGTAAATAAGACCCGCTATTGGCTTTTAATCCTGGTCTTGTTTTTTTATCCATTTGGGAATAAAGAACTTGCTATGAAATGCAGATAACCCTATAATCTAGCGCATAAATTTTTTGCATTACATTTTGTATCTTCAGATGTTTTTAATGCAGAATTTATCATTTAAAATGAGAGATTGAATTCTCCAGCCTGTATTTATCCTTAGGCTCAGGTTAGTTTCAGCTACCCGGGTTAATTATTAATAACGGCTCTGCCGCTTATTACTGGATAAAGTAACAGGATTTTAAGAGTGGGCCTTTGGCCCATTTTTTATTTGTAACGATTTTTTTAAGAATGATTTTGTATCTTTGAGAGCAACTTTTGAGAACAGCATAAATGCCTGCTAAAACCCAACAACTTGATGAATTGCTTGAACCAGTAGTCAGTTCCATGGATTTTGAATTTGTCGGGCTGGAATATATTTCACAGGGAAGGCATTCAATTTTACGAATTTATATTGATTCTGATAAAGGTATCAGTGTTGATGACTGTGCCGATGTCAGTCGTCAGCTAAGCGCTGTACTGGATGTAGAAGATCCCATTGCGACTGAATACACTCTGGAAGTTTCCTCTCCGGGACTTGACCGGCCTTTGTTTAAACTGGATCAATATGAACGGTTTGCGGGTGAAGACGTAAAATTTAAAACCCTGAGACCGCAGCTTGACAATGGTCAGCGTAAGTTTAAAGGCACAATAGAGTCAGTTGATAAAGAAAATCAGAATATAATTTTTATGGTGGACGGAGAACAGCTTGTTGTGCCGTTTGCCAATATAGATAAAGCAAATATTATTGCTAAATTTTAATCAGGGCATAGGAGCAGGTTGCTCCTGGTATCCAGTTATTGACCTCCGATAGTAATCGGAACTGTTAGGACAAAAGTATGAGTAAAGAAATTCTTCTGGTTGTTGATGCCGTTTCACATGAACGTGGTATTGAAAAAGATATTATTTTTGAAGCGCTGGAAAATGCATTAGCTTCGGCAACCAGGAAAAAAGCCGGTAAGGACATTGATGTCAGGGTATCCATTGACCGAACCACTGGAGATTATGAGACTTTTCGCCGCTGGCAGGTGCTGGATGATGAAGTTGACCCCTTTGAATATTATGACAAGCAGGTTCTGCTGTCGCGAATCAAGGACGAACACCCGGATGTAAAACCCGGCGACTATATAGAAGAACCCATGGAATCTGTTGAGTTCGGTCGTATTGCAGCCCAGACAGCCAAACAGGTTATTGTGCAGAAGGTTCGTGAAGCTGAGCGTCAGAAAGTGGTGGATGAGTACCAGGAACGCATTGGCGAAATGCTTTCAGGAACGGTTAAGCGCATTGAGCGTGGCAATGTCATTGTTGATATCGGCAATAATATTGATGCGATTATCAAGCGTGAAGACATGATCCCCCGCGAACCGGTACGTAATGGTGACAGAACCCGCGGTTATCTGTATGAAGTCAAGTCTCAGAACCGGGGGCCGCAATTAAGCCTGAGTCGGGTTATGCCTGAATTTTTAATTCAGCTATTTACTATTGAAGTTCCTGAGATCGGGGAAGGTCTGATAGAAATTCATGGCGCGGCACGTGATCCCGGGCTGCGGGCCAAAATTGCTGTAGAAGCGCATGAAGATCGTATTGACCCTGTAGGTGCCTGCGTCGGTATGCGTGGTTCCAGAGTTCAGGTTATTTCTAATGAACTGGCCGGGGAACGGGTTGATATTATCTTATGGGATGAAAATCCGGCTCAGTTTGTTATTAACGCCATGTCACCGGCAGAGGTTCAGTCCATTGTTGTGGATGAAGAAAGTCATTCCATGGATATTGCTGTTGAAGAATCCCAGCTTTCCCTGGCCATTGGACGAAACGGCCAGAATATTAAACTGGCTTCCCAGCTTACCGGTTGGGAACTCAATGTTATGACGGTTGAGGAAGCCGAAAGTAAAACGGAAGAAGAAGCCCAGAAAATCATTAATCAGATGATGGAAAATCTGAATATTGATGAAGACCTGGCTATTTTATTATTAAACGAAGGCTTTACCTCTCTGGAAGAAGTGGCTTATGTGCCGCTGCAGGAGATGCTGGAAATAGAAGAGCTGGATGAAGATACGATTATGGCCCTGCGTGAAAGAGCCAAGGATGTACTGCTCACCAGGGCCATTCGTGATGAAGAACAGCTCAGTGATGCTGAGCCTGCTACCGATTTACTGGAAATGGACGGCATGGATGAAACGCTGGCTCACAAACTGGCCTCCAGAAACATTATATCCATGGAAGATCTGGCAGAACAGTCAGTAGACGAACTGCTTGATATAGAAGGTATAGATGAAGCCAAAGCGGCTGAATTGATTATGACCGCTCGAGCCCCGTGGTTTGCTGAGGAAGAACAGAACAATGACACGGCTAGTGTCGATAAACCATCAGAACAGCAGCTAGAAGATAAGCAATAAGCGGTTGGGCGAGGAGAGAAATTATGTCAGAAACCAAAGTTAAAGAATTTGCCGAAACCGTCGGTACGCCCGTCGATCGACTGATCACACAGATGCATGGTGCCGGAATTAAAGTCGAAGGTCCGGACTCAACCGTAACGGAAGAAGAAAAACAGCAATTGCTGGCTTATCTGCGTGACAAGCATGGTGCAGGCAGCAGCAGCCCGAATAAAATTACCCTGAAGCGTAAAACCACAACTGAACTGACCGCAGCTTCAAGTTCTAAAAAAGGCGGTAAAAAAGTTAAGGTAGAAGTTCGCAAGAAACGAACCTATGTAAAACGCAGTACCCTGGAAGATACCCAACCGGCCATTTCAGCTGAAGAAGAACTGCTTGAAGCTAAACGTCTGGAAGAACAGAAGGCTGCAGAAGAACAGGCCAGGCTGGAAGCAGAAGCAGCCAGACAGGCTGAAGAAGCCAAAGCGGCAGAAGCAGCTTCTAAAAAGGAAGCGGAAACAAAACAAACGGGTGAAACTGGAACGGTTGAAGAGCCTTCAGCTGGTAGAGAGCCTTCAGCCGGTAAAGAGCCTTCAGCCAGTGAAAAGCCATCAGCCAAGTCAAAAGAACAGCTTGAAATTGAAGAGCGAGCCAGAAAACAGACCAAGCCTATTCTTAAAGAAGCTCCCAGACCTGACAAGACTACAAAAGCCAAACAGAGACATCCTGATAAACCCAAGTTCTCTGATAAAGACAAAAAAAGCAGCAAGTCTGCTGGTCGCTCCCGTAAGGGCAAGCTCAGTGTGGATGAAAAGCAGGGTGGTAAAGGTCGTTTCAAGAAGAAAAGAGCCTCTGCACCAAATATAGAAACCAAGCACGTATTTGAAATGCCGACTGAGAAGAAAGTACTGGAAATTCCAGTGCCTGAAACTATCAAGGTTGGCGATCTGGCTCAGAAAATGTCCGTTAAAGCCGGTGAAATCATAAAAGTTATGATGAATATGGGCAGCATGGTTACCATTAATCAGATGCTTGATCAGGAAACCGCATCCATCGTGATAGAAGAAATGGGCCATATACCGGTTGCCATGAAAAGCGATGAAATTGAAGATACCCTGATGGAAACTCATAATGAAGGTGAAGCTGTGCCCAGGGCTCCAGTGGTCACTATTATGGGTCATGTTGACCATGGTAAAACTTCATTACTGGATTATATTCGTGAGTCCAAAGTGACTGAAGGGGAAGCCGGGGGCATTACCCAGCATATAGGTGCTTATCATGTGAATACTGATAAAGGTATGATTACCTTCCTGGATACTCCAGGACATGCCGCCTTTACTGCCATGCGATCCCGTGGTGCCAATGCGACGGATATCGTTATTGTCGTCGTAGCAGCAGATGACGGCGTTAAACCTCAGACCAAGGAAGCCATTCAGCATGCTAAAGCGGCTGATGTGCCTATTATTGTTGCAATCAACAAGATAGATAAGGAAGCCGCTGATCCTGAACGAGTTAAGAATGAACTGGCAGCTCTTGATGTAATCCCTGAAGAGTGGGGCGGTGATGTCATGTTTATACCTGTGTCCGCGAAAACCGGTGAAGGTATTGATGATCTGCTTGATGCCATTTCTGTGACAGCTGAAATTATGGAACTCAAGGCTATTCCTGATGGGCCTGCCAAAGGTGTGGTTATTGAATCACGCCTGGACAGAGGCCGCGGTGTAGTAGTCACTATCCTGGTTCAGGAAGGTGTACTGAAAAAAGGTGATATCATTATTGCCGGTCAGGACTACGGTCGTATTCGTGCCATGGTTGATGAAAATGGTAAGACCATCAAGGAAGCCGGACCTTCTATCCCGGTGGAAGTGCTGGGGCTTTCCGGTACACCGGCTGCCGGTGCGGAAGTCATGGTGGTTAAGGATGAACGTAAAGCACGGGAAGTGGCTCTGTTCCGTCAGGGTAAATACCGCGATGTTAAACTGGCTCGTCAGCAGGCCGCCAAGCTGGAAAATATGTTTACCCAGATGGAAAGCGGTGATGTGAAGACCATTAACATCGTGCTTAAAGCCGATGTGCAGGGTTCTGTAGAAGCGATTTCTGAATCACTGAAAAAACTCTCTACCGATGAAGTCAAGGTTAATATTGTTGCTGACGGTGTAGGCGGAATCAATGGTTCTGATGCTCAGCTGGCTGTGGCTTCCGGAGCTATTATTATCGGCTTCAATGTCCGTGCCGATGCGACAGCGAAAAAGATCATTGAAGCAGAAGGCATTGATCTGCATTACTACAGTATTATTTATGACCTGCTGGATGAAGTTAAATCTGCCATGACCGGTATGCTGTCACCTGAATTCAAGGAAGAAATTATTGGTCTGGCTGAAGTGCGTGATGTGTTCCGTTCTCCCAAGCTTGGTGCCATTGCCGGCTGTATGGTTATAGACGGTGTGGTTAAACGCAGCAATCCTATTCGTATACTGCGTGATAATGTGGTTATTTATGAAGGGGAACTGGAATCACTGCGCCGTTTTAAAGATGATGTACAGGAAGTTAAAAACGGTATGGAATGCGGTATCGGCGTTAAAAACTACAATGATGTTAAGCCCGGTGATCAGATTGAAGTGTACGAACGTGTTCAGGTTAAAAGAACACTGTAGTCCTTTTTACAGCTAACTAAATACAGGCAGTAAGCAATGGCAGGTAATCAGAATCGCAGTCGTCGGGTTGGCGAACTTATCCAGAGGGAACTGGCTACTATGCTGATGCGTGAGGTTAAGGACCCGCGCCTGTCCATGGTATCTATAACGGCCGTTGATGTTACCCGTGATCTGGGCCTGGCGCGGGTTTACTATACCGTTATTAATTCAGACCGGGATGCCAGTCTGCTGGATGATGTCAGACAGGGACTGGACAGGGCCAGCGGATTTTTACGTCATGAACTGGGACAGCGGATCAAACTGCGTATAGTACCTCAGTTACAGTTTCGCTATGACGAATCAGTACAGCATGGTGCCCGTCTGACTCAGCTAATTGAGCAGGTTGTTGAAGAAGATAAAAAGCATCACCATTCCTCTGATAAAGACGACCAGACAGACTGAATTATTCATGGCGCGTAGGAAAAAAGGCCGTCCAGTCAACGGCATTCTTGTTCTTGATAAACCTTCAGGCATCACTTCTAATGCCGCATTACAGAAAGTAAAACGACTCTTTGATGCCCAGAAAGCCGGTCATACCGGCAGTCTGGATCCCCTTGCGACCGGTGTGTTACCCATTTGTCTGGGTGAAGCCACCAAACTTTCCCATTACCTGCTTGATGCTCATAAACGATATCGGGCAAAATGCTTCCTCGGTACTACGACAACTACCGGAGATTCTGAAGGGGAAATACTGGAACAACGCCCGGTAGCTGAACTGGATGAAGCTCGTTTACTGGACTTACTGAAAACCTTTAAAGGCACTCAGCAACAGACCCCTCCCATGTATTCGGCATTAAAACATAATGGCCGTCCTCTGTATGAATATGCCAGAAATGGTATCGAAATTGAACGTAAAAGCCGTGAAATTACCATTTTCGAGTTAAATCTTCTGAATTTTGAGTGGTCCCCGGATAACCCCGATGGAAGTCCTTTTATTGAACTTGAAGTACTTTGCTCCAAGGGAACTTATATTCGTTCCCTGTGTGAAGATATCGGCCGTGCTTTAGGCTGTGGTGCCCATATTGCAGAGCTTCGACGTCTGGAAGCTGAACCTTTTACTCTGTCCCAGGCTGTCAGCCTGGAGCAACTGACACAGCAGGAAGATTTTGCTCAACGGGAAAAGTTACTGCTGCCGGTTGATTCGGCTATAGCCGGTTTCCCGGACATTCACCTCAGCAGTGAGGAAAAGGAGCGCATAGAACATGGCCATGAAATTGAGTTTAAAGGCGATAGTGAGTATAAAGCCATTAGCGGACATAAAGCCTTAAATAAACATGAAAGCGTGCATATGGATTTTCGGCTGTATTTTAATAATACCCTGATTGCACTGGCGGTTCTTGATCAAAACGGTAAGTTAAAACCCAAACGACTGCTGTTTTTATAATGGCGGCTGTAACCACCTGATTTTATCCGTCATTTTGGTGGTTATTGAGTATTTTATATTGACAATTTAAAGCGGGTTTAATGCTTGTTTAATATCAGTTGAACAGGTAAAATACGCACCTTTACGGGATCGTAATAGTACGATTCTTTTTTAGCAACACTCTATAATTGAGTTGCACCGGTTTAAATCGGGATAATCGATTTTTTCTGGTACTTTAATGTTTTAGGAGTAATACATGATTTCTGCACAACAAAAAAGCGCAATAATTGAAGAACACAGCCGCGGTACTAATGATACAGGTTCCCCTGAAGTTCAGGTAGCCCTGTTAACAGCCCGCATCCTGGATCTGACAGAACACTTTAAAGAACACAAGCATGATTTCCATTCCCGCCAGGGTCTGTTAAGAATGGTCAGCAAACGTCGTAAAATGCTGGATTACCTTAAGAAAAAAGACGTTGAGCGTTATCGTGCACTTATCTCTAAACTGGGTCTGCGTAAGTAATTAACCCGTAAGATTAATTCATTTTAAATAATAGCCGAATATAACGGAGCAAAAGTAGCGTGACACCAATTAAAAGAACCTTTCAGTACGGCCAGGACACCGTCACTCTTGAAACAGGCGAGATAGCTCGTCAGGCATCCGGTGCCGTTATGGTCAATATGGGTGGAACTACCGTTTTTGTAACTGCGGTAGCCCGAAAAGAACCAAAACCAGGTACTGACTTTTTCCCATTAACCATTAATTATCAGGAAAAAGCCTACGCGGCAGGAAAAATCCCCGGTGGTTTTTTCAAACGAGAAGGTCGTCCAACCGAAAATGAAACACTGGTTGCACGCTTAATTGACCGTCCGTTACGTCCTCTGTTTCCAAAAGGCTATTACAACGAAATTCAGGTTATCTGTACGGTGGTTTCCCTAAACCCTGAAGTTGACCCTGATATTCCATCCATGATTGGTGCTTCTGCCGCACTCAGTCTGGCTGATGTACCTTTTAACGGTCCAATCGGCTGCTGTCGGGTCGGCTATAGCGAAGGCGAATATCAGCTGAATCCAACCCGTGAGCAACTGGATGAATCTGAACTGGATCTGGTTGTTGCCGGTACCGATACTGCGGTTCTGATGGTTGAGTCAGAAGCCGACGAACTGCCCGAAGACGTTATGCTTGGTGCGGTAATGTACGGCCATGAGCAGTTACAGACTGTGATTAACGAAATTAATGAATTTGTTAAAGAAGTTGGTGTAACCAGAACGGAATGGACCGCGCCTGAAGTGGATCAGGAACTGGTGGATACCGTTGCCAGCGAATGTGAAGCAGACGTTGTTGAAACCTATAAAATCAGTGACAAGCTGGAACGTCTGAACAAGCTGGACGATATCCGTAATGCCCTGATAGAAAAGTTTGCTTCCGGTGAAGATGCCAAATGGGATGCGGCGGAATTATCCAATGCCTTCTATAAACTTGAAAAGAAAGTGGTTCGCGGCAGTATTCTTGCGGGCAATCCCCGTATTGACGGTCGTGATACCAAAACCGTTCGTCCTCTGCATATTCGTACCGGCGTTCTGGAACGTACTCACGGTTCGGCACTGTTTACCCGCGGTGAAACCCAGGCACTGGTTGTTACCACCTTAGGTACTGCCCGTGATGCACAGATCATTGATGCTCTGGAAGGCAGCTATAAAGATTCCTTTATGCTGCATTATAACTTCCCTCCATACAGTGTAGGTGAAACCGGTATGGTTGGCTCTCCCAAGCGTCGGGAAATCGGTCATGGCCGTCTGGCAAAACGCGGTGTGGCTGCGGTAATGCCGACTGTTGAAGAATTCCCTTACACCATTCGTGTGGTTTCAGAAATTACTGAATCTAACGGTTCCAGTTCCATGGCTTCTGTCTGTGGTACCAGCCTGTCACTGATGGATGCTGGTGTGCCTATTTCTTCTCCGGTTGCAGGTATTGCAATGGGGCTGATTAAAGAAGACGACAATTTTGCGGTTCTGACGGATATTCTGGGTGATGAAGATCACCTGGGTGATATGGACTTTAAAGTGGCCGGTACTGAAACCGGTGTTAATGCCCTGCAGATGGATATCAAGATTGAGGGTATTACCAAAGAGATTATGCAAATTGCTCTGGATCAGGCCAAAGATGCACGCCTGCACATTCTGGAACAGATGAATGCCGTTATTTCTGAACCTAATACGGATATGTCAGATTTTGCACCACGCATTCTGACTATGCAGATTAACCCTGAAAAGATTCGTGATGTTATCGGTAAGGGCGGTTCAACCATTAAGGCTCTGACTGAAGAAACTGGCGCCAATATTGATATTGATGAAGAAGGTATTGTTAAAATTTCTTCTGTTGATAATGTTGCTGCACAGGAATGTAAACGTCGTATTGAAGAAATTACCGCTGATGTTGAAGTGGGTAAAATCTACAATGGCCGTGTAACCAAGATTATGGACTTTGGTGCCTTTGTCACCATTATCCCAGGTAAAGATGGTCTGGTACATATTTCCCAAATCTGTGAAGAGCGTGTTAATAACGTTACTGACAAATTATCCGAAGGTGAATTTGTTGATGTTAAAGTACTCGAAATTGACAAGCAGGGTCGTATTCGCCTGAGTATGAAAGCGATTGCAGCCGATGCTGTCAGTCCAGACAGCGGAACTACTGAAGAATAAGCAGTAGTTATACTTCCCCTTCTTTTGAAGGGGAATTGAGGGGGCTGCAGCTCTGCATACCCCTTCCCTCAATTTTTTCTAATAATCTCAATCATTTCTATTATGTAAGCAATCGCTTACAGGCAATCATTAAAAAGTAAGCTACAATTCAGTAAATACCTGTTTGTTTTCAGGTATGTACAGTATCAATTTACCAATTCTTATTTCATATGGTATCAATAATAATAATATGAGTGTTATTAAGGGTTATACAATTCAGGGGATTCTTGCCAAAGGCGGTATGGCAACCATTTATATTGCACAGCAGGAGTCTCTTAAGCGTCAGGTTGCATTAAAGGTGCTTAACCCTAAACTGGATACTGTCATTCTGGATCACTTCCTTGATGAAAGCCGTATCATTGCCTCTCTGAAGCACCCTAATATTATACCCGTCTACGATGTCGGCAGGGTAGGGATCCACTTTTATCATGCCATGGAATACCTGGAAGGCGGGGATCTTGAAGCACGTATTGCCCAGAAACAAATTGATGTGCATACAGCTCTGGAGATCATACTGGAATTATCCGATGCACTTTACCTGGTGCATAGTAAAGGCATTATTCACGGTGATATCAAACCCGCTAATATTGTTTTTCGTTCTGACGACTGCCCGGTATTAACTGACTTTGGTATTTCCAAACGGGTTGATACCACCGGTAAGGAACAGAATGCTGAAGGTATTCTTACCAGCCCAACTTATGCCAGTCCGGAATTAATACAGGGCCAGCATTTTGATCACAGAACCGATATATACAGTTTGGGGATTGTCCTGTATGAAATGCTGGTTGGTGAAAAGCCCTTTAAAGGTGAAACCAAGCTGGAAATGATTGCCAGCAGCATCCAGGACCCAGTTCCGACCTTACCTGAAAATTTAATGCCATTACAGCCGCTGATGGATCATATGCTGGCTAAGGACCCCGATGAGCGTATTGCTGATGGCCGAATGATAAGCCGCTATATTAAAAAATATCTCCGGGATCACCCCCGTACAACACAAACCGCCCAGAACCTGGCTGATGATTCCGGTTTCAACAGTAAGGTTGTTGTTGAATACGTACCTGAATCAAAACCCGGCATAAAAGAGACGTCTTCAAAAGCCCTGATTCCTCTGCTTATTGTATTATTTTCAATCGCTGTAGCCGCCATAATATGGTACTTTATCATCTGATTTTTATTTCTGCCTGTAAGGAACGTTTCCAATCTGTGCAATATGTACTAATATAAGAAATAAAAAATAAATTTTTAGATTTAATTCTTATAAGATCCTGACAGCTGTAAATAATGAAATCAATAGCGGGTTATAAAATTGTAAAACTGCTTGCAAAAGGCGGAATGGCCGCTATTTATATTGCTGAGCAGCAATCTCTGCAACGCCAGGTTGTCCTCAAATTTCTTAATCCCAAACTCGATGAATCCATTCAGGAGCGTTTTATTGCTGAAGGCAAAATTATTGCGTCTCTGGAACATCCCAATATTATTACCGTTTATGATGTTGTCAGTACTGACAAATACAATTTTATTGCCATGGAGTACCTGGAAGGCGGGGATCTGGATAACCGCATTCTTGAAGGTCTGGATGTCAGTCATGCTCTGGATATACTGACCAAAATTTCTGCTGCATTACATACTGTGCATAAACAGGGTATTATTCATGGGGATATTAAACCTGCTAATGTTATATTTCGTAAAAACGGCTGTCCCGTACTGACGGATTTTGGTATTTCCTATCAGAGCAAACCCAAACAGGCCATACATTCCAATGGTGAAGTTTATGCCAGCCCCAGTTATGCTTCTCCAGAACTGATACAGGGGCGACCCTTTGATTACCGTACCGACCTGTACAGCCTGGGTATTATGATGTATGAAATGCTGGTTGGAGAAAAACCTTATCAGGGCGAGTCTGAAATTGAAACCATTGCTAAAAGCATTCAGGATCCCATCCCTAAACTCCCTGAGAAACTCAGTAAGCTGCAGCCGTTACTAGACAGCCTGCTCGCTAAATCAGCTGAAGAGCGCTTATCCGATGCCAAACTGGTCACTCGTTATATTGAGCGATTTTTTAAGGATAACCCGGAATTTAAAAAACAGAGCAATGAAACCAGGCTAATTGATAGTGATGTTGTGGTTGAATACGTGGCCAATAGAAAACCACAAAAAAAACGTTCATTTGTGACTTCAACTATACTGGTTTTGATTCTGCTGGCGACAGTATGGCTGAACAAAAATACCCTGTATGAACAGTTCTTTAAAGAGCCGCTAAAATCTCAAAATACAGAATCTGTACCATCGGTGCAAACAGATGTTAAACCTTCGCTGACAGCACCTGTTGTTAATCAGCCTGCTGATACTGAATACACAATCCAGGATTCTATTGAAAACTCGATAGCAAAAAATGAAGCTCTGTTATTGCTGGAACAAAAAGATCAGGAAATTAAACAGGTCAAACAGGAACTGGAAAAACAAAAACAGGCACTGCGTAAAAAACAGCTTAATCGCAAACGTCAGATTAACAAACTGCTTGCAAAAGGTCAGCAGTGTCTAAAAGATTATCACCTGACAACTCCCTTAAATGATAATGCCATTTATTATTTTCAGAAAGTTCTGGATATGGATCCAGGCAATAAAAAAGCCAAAAAGGGTATTAAGGATGTCGTCTATCGCTATGAATTGCTGGCCCGTTCTGAACTGGATAAATACCATTATCAGAAAGCTCAGCAATACATTAGTACCGGTCTGGGTATTGATGCTGATAATAAACGTCTTAAAGAATTGCAGGCTGAAGCCAATTTACTGAATGAACCTAAAAGAGCCATAAAAAAAGTCCAAAACTTTTTTAAAAACCTGTGATAATCTGTTGTTTATGGTCTATTATTAATTTAGATAATACCCAATTTAGATTCTTTATAAATGGAGTGCTGAGTACTGATGAGACTGGTATTAAGATTTGATGGGCAGGATGTTCAGGAATTTGTGCTGGACAAACAGGACATTACTATTGGCCGGGCTGCCAGTAATGATATAACGATTGATAATCTGGCCATCAGCGGCCATCATGCTACGGTTTATGCCACTGCTTCAGGTCCCGAACTGGTTGATATGAACAGTACCAATGGTACTTTTGTTAATGACAAAAAAATTAACCGTCATCATTTAAAAGACGGTGATATTATTACAATTGGTAAACATCAAATCGTTTTTTTCAGAGATGCTCCATTTTCCACAGCAGGAACGGATACCCAAAGTGAAGCGACCGTGATGATGTCTGCGGATTTTCAGCAGCAGTTACAGAAAGAACTGTCCAAAAAGAAACAGCAGGTTCCGGTCAGAACGGTGCAGCCCAAACAGAAGAAAGGCTTCTGGGCTAAATTAAAGTCATTTTTTGGTATGTAGCTCTGGAGTAAAAATAAAAGAAGGCTTGATTAGAAGCCAGCAATAAAAAAGGCATTATCCAGTTAAGGATAATGCCTTTTTTGATTCAGGAGATTAAGCCTGTTACTTTTTCAGACTTTCGTAATAATCCATTAGAATCTTGGCTACTTCAGGGCGTGAAAATTCTTTAGGTGGCGCAATACCATTGCCTAACATTTCACGAACCTTGGTACCGGAAAGCAGTACAAAGTCATCTTTAGTATGATCAGGTGCTTCACTCATCATAACAACCTTGTTCAGTTTCTTGGAGTAAGCGGTGTGGTCAGCTTTAAAGATTTCGATTTCTAATGCACCTTCTGGCACTTCTTCATCAAAGATCTTCTGAGCATCAAAGGCACCATAGTGATCGCCAACACCAGCATGGTCACGACCGATGATAAAGTGAGTAGCACCCATGTTCTGACGGAACACTGCGTGTAATACACCTTCCTTAGGTCCTGCATACAGCATATCGAAACCGTAACCGGTTACCATGGCACTGTTTTCAGGGAAGTATAATTCCACCATTTTACGAATGGCGGCATCACGAACAGGAGCAGGGATATCGCCGGGCTTAAGTTTACCTAACAGCATATGGATAACCAGGCCGTCACAGCCTAAACGTTCCATAGCCATGTGACACAGTTCTTCGTGTGCCAGGTGCATTGGGTTACGAGTCTGGAAAGCAACCACTTTTTTCCAGCCGCGTTCAGCAATTTCATTACGGATTTCAACGGCAGTACGGAAAGTATCTGGAAATTCAGTCTGGAAGTAGGAGAAGTTCAGTACCTTGATAGGACCGGATAAAAGAACCTTACCCTGGGCAACAAAGGCATCAACACCTGGATGCGCTTCATCAGGACTTGGACGATAAACGTTTTGAGTAATTTCCTTGATTTCATCATCAGTAAATTCTTCAACGGCTTCAACATCCATTACGGCCAGTACAGGATTACCTTCAACATTGGGATCTTTCAGAGCAATACGGTCGCCGGCTTTAACGCCCTGGGCATCCTGTAGCAGGTTTAAAACCGGAGTGGGCCAGAATAAACCGGAAGTGGTTTTCATGTCACGGGCAACTGAAAGGGCATCCGCCTTGTTCATATAGCCGGTCAGAGGGTTAAAATAACCACCACCCAGCATAACTGCATTGGCTGCCGTAGCAGAACTGACCAGTACAGAAGGTAAAGATTCCGCTTCTTTCTGTAATGCTTCGTTTTCAGCAGGGTCGTAAACAAAAAGGGGATTTAGTTCATCAGATCCATGAGGTTTAATCATGTACATTCTCCAAAAGTTAACTCACGCATCGGCTTATCCAATGCGACCAGAAATTTATAACCGTGTTAGGGTAGCTTATTTTAGATGGGTTTAGAATTGATATTTGTCAAAATAATAAAAAAGAAGCAAAGCAATCCAAATCACATCAAATAATCTGGTTGATTTTACCAGAAAAAAGTGACTTTGGGCTGAATTTGGGCAGAATAGTTACGAAAAATTAACACGATTTATTTACGCTTCTGCATAATATGCAGTGCATTACCCGATACTGCCAGAGCTGCCTCATGAAAAGATTCAGACAGGGTAGGATGGGCGAATACGCTCAGGGCAATATCTTCAGAGCTGGCACCCATTTCCATGGCAATAACGGCCTGAGCAATGATTTCAGAGGCATTGTTGCCCAGTATGTGGACGCCCAGTATTCGATCTGTGCGGGCATCAGCCAGTACCTTGATCATACCGCTGGTTTCACCCACGGCCTGGGCACGGCCACTGGCAACAAAAGGAAAGGTACCTATCTGGTAATCAATTCCAGCAGTTTTTAGCTCCTGTTCGGTTTTACCTGCCCAGGCAATTTCAGGATGGGTATAAATAACCGACGGGATAAGGTCATAATTGACCTCTCTGAATTTACCGGCAATCCGTTCTGCAACCATAAGGCCTTCTTCTGAGCCTTTATGCGCCAGCATGGGGCCGCGTACAATATCGCCTATAGCATAAATACCGGGCAGGGAAGTTTCACAATGCTGGTTAACATGGATAAAGCGGCCTTCATCAAATTCCAGTTCGGTTTCGTCCTCAAACAGGTCACTGGTATTAGGGCTTCGGCCTACTGCAATAATTAATTTGTCAAACTGTGCGGATTGTTTGCCGTCCTGGTTCTGGTAATTAACCTGAACCGTTTTTTTTCTATTTTCTGAATCTACAGTATGAGCTTCCAGTAAACGGGTATTAAGCTGTATATCAAGGCCTTGTTTAAGATAAATTTTCAGGCTTTCCCTGGCAATCAGGGTGTCGGCTATGGACAGAAAATTGTCCTGGGCTTCAAAAATAGTCACTTCTGATCCCAGACGGCTCCAGACACTGCCCAGTTCCAGGCCAATAACACCGGCTCCAATGATGCCCAGTTTTTGCGGAACTTCACTAAAAGACAGGGCGCCTGTGGAATCTACAATAGAGTCATTATCAACAGGGGCAACAGGAATATTAACCGGAGAAGAACCGGTAGCAATAATAATGCTGGAGGCTTTGAGTTTAACACTCTGCTTATTGTGCTGATGAACAATCACCTGTTTATTTAATAGATCCTGGTTGTTTTTAATACGGGCTTCGCCCTGGATCCAGGTGATTTTATTGCTTTTGAACAGGGCTTCAATTCCGGAAGTAAGGGTTTTGACCACCTTGTTTTTACGCTCCATCATCTGCTGCAGGTTTAATGACAGGCCGCTGGCCTCAATACCATGCATGGAAAGATGCTGACTGCTCTGGGCATAAACATGAGATGATTCCAGTAGCGCTTTGGAGGGTATACAACCGACATTAAGGCAGGTTCCACCCAGGCGGGGCTGCTGTTCCTCATCCAGCCATTTATCAATGCAGGCGGTATTCAGACCCAGTTGAGCGCAGCGTATGGCGGCTACATAACCCGCCGGGCCGGCACCGATAATAACGACATCAAATTGTTCAAATTCAGAGCTCATAGGTTTAAACCTCCAGTAGCAGTCGGGCCGGATCTTCCAGATAATTTTTTATAGCCACCAGAAACTGTACGGCTTCCCGTCCGTCAATGATACGGTGGTCGTAGGACAGGGCAAGATACATAACCGGGCGAATGACTATTTCACCATTTACTACCACTGGCCGGTCTTCAATTTTATGCATGCCCAGGATAGCGCTCTGAGGCGGGTTTAAAATCGGGGTAGATAACAGGGAACCAAAAATTCCGCCATTGGTAATGGAGAAAGTACCGCCGGTTAAATCATCAATAGACAGTTTGCTGTCCCTGGCTTTTATGGCCAGTTCCTTAATGGTGGATTCAATACCGGCCATGGACATATTCTGAGCATTTCTTAATACCGGTACGACCAGTCCCCGGGGAGAGGATACCGCAATACCTATATCAAAATAATTATGATAAATAATATCATTGTCGTCTATGGAGGCATTCACCGCCGGAAACTGTTTTAATGCCTCAACTGAGGCCTTAACAAAGAAGGACATAAAACCGAGTTTGATGTTATGTGTTTTTTCAAACAGTTCTTTGTATTGCTTGCGTAAATCCATAACCGGTTTCATATTGACTTCATTAAAAGTGGTCAATATAGCGGCATTGTGCTGTGCTTCCAGCAGGCGTTGAGCAATCCTGGCTCTGAGACGGGTCATAGGAACCCGTTGTTCTTCACGGGCGGATAAATCCATATCGGGCTGAGTATCGGTTTTTGGGGCTTTGGACTGATAGTTAGATGTAGTTTGCCCTGTGGGTGTTGCAGACTGTACTTTTGTTTGAGCTGCTGTTTGTTCACCCGCCGTAGTTTGTTTCTGATTTATAACATTTAAAACATCTTCTTTGAGGATGCGCCCGCCTTTACCGCTGG
>Ga0256832_1001064_pt1 | contig 18423 bp, 14 predicted proteins | sample 134614metaG_FD_190534 | JGI IMG/M metagenome (GOLD analysis project Ga0256832, IMG submission 190534) | Hydrothermal vent microbial communities from Lau Basin, Pacific Ocean - 134-614 | ecosystem: Environmental > Aquatic > Marine > Hydrothermal vents | place: Pacific Ocean: Lau Basin | collected...
CCCCAACTAATTTTTTGATTAATGACATGGCCTATTTTACCTACTATTTGTCGCAAAAGGCAAATATAAGATTATTTTGTAATATGAAAAGGAGGATTTTAGGATGGGGTGTATGACAAAATGCATATCTGAGAAATACGTCAACTGTCTGTCTCTATCCCGAATTTTATTACGTGGATATCTTGGCGTCCTTGCGCCTTTGCGAGCAAAACCAGCGCTCCGTTAGTTATCTCAAACTGTAACAAAGCGCCAACCTTCAATAAAGATAAAACATGATATTTACTAATTTTAGTGCAGTTTGTAATACACGTTTATTGCCGGGCGCTTTCTAAAGGTCTCGTCTTACATGTACTCCCACGCCGAAGAATTGGGTTGAATTTAGGTTACGGATAATATGCTCATGTAGGTAGTACCGCTTGTTATAGCTTAGAATGCCTCCTACGAACCATCTGTTTTTTAAAGGAAATGAAATGGCTAAATGCCCTCCAATACTCCATTTCTTGTATGTTTGTTGGAGGAAGAGGTCGCCCGTTTGGATGGCTCTTCCCTCCGGAGTAATTAGAAAGCCACGGTACTGTTGAGATAGTATGAAACGTGGAGTAATGGCTATTTCTGTATGAAGATTGCCGTCAAACCGATAACCGAAATGTGATGTGATCTCCCAGTTTTGATAGGTGTTATTATGGAGTATGTCCTGCTTTAGATAAGTGCGCTGTTGTTGATAAGCGCCGATATAGCCTGCTTGGACCTGAATGGCTTCAGGATTAAAAGCTTCCCGTTCTTCTAAGGAAATCATATTGTTTATTCTAAACGTCTCCCAAGTTTGCAAAGTGGACAAGCCCATACCTACGAAGAAACCATTTGAGAAATGAAATAGAGCATCTGATGACCACATGTACCCGTTTTGCCGGGTGAGCGTATTGTTCAGTTGCTCGCCATAATGGGAGATCTGATGGTTTTTACCCTGAATGTAATGTTGATAAATGAATTGCATTCCGACATTGAAGGACCAATGTGGCAATCGTCGATTGGGCGATGGACCGACCGCTAAATTCGGATTTTTCTGATTGGGCAACATTATGGTATATCCAACCATCTGAGCTGCTATAGTCAGTCCATCTAATAAGATGTATTTAGTTTTTTTCTTTATACGGGCAATCGGAGTTGTAGGTATTATCTTGGGTGTCTTTTTCGTGATTTGATGGGTTCCCACTCTCCGTTGATGTTTTTTATGGCTTATGATGCCAGAACCATTTTGCCTTTGAGTGAGCGACGAATTACCTGAAGTCTTTAGACTGTGCTGTTGTCGCGATTTTTTGTCCAAAGGTAAGTAACTTGATGGTTTGTGTAGTATTTGTGTTGATAGGGACAGAGTCGCTTGACCCGAGATGGTATGTGCAGAGGACGATGCTTGTATGTTAAGGTTGTCATTACTATGGAGCCTCGTGTAGGAAAAGCTTTTATCCATCCTTCGGAGGATATTCTCTTTGGGTATGAACAGGTAGAGTCCTAAGCCGGCAATTCCGAAGGCGATAATTGCCCAAACCAAAGTTGGATTTTTTCGTTTTTTTGGCAGATGGGGTTTGAGTTCATCCCATAATACTTCAAAATCCGCATTCTCTTCATGTTGCGCTAAAAGCAGACTAATTTCCCGAAGTAGTTTATCTTTCTTCATGTGATGATACTATATTAATGCTTTTTAACTGTTGGATAATCATCTTTTTACTCCTGTAGAAGTAAGACCTCGAGGTGCCTACTGTTATATCGAATTGCCTGGCTATTTCACTATGTTTGTATCCATCTAAGACTAAGTTGAAGATAGTCCGGTAAGGCTCATTAATCCCATGGATTACATCGAGGATAGTTTGCGCATCCAATTCTTTAATAAGGTCGATTTGTTCGTCCACCATATCAATTCCGGATAATTCGGCAAAGCTGTAATTGTTTTTGTTTCGCAAATGGTTCAATCCTTCATGGACAGTGATGGTCCTGATCCAGGACTTGAAGGAGCCTTTCCTGTCGTTGTATTTTGCTAAATTCTTGAATATTCTTTCAAAAGAACAAAGGAAAATGTCCTTGGCTTTATGTTCATCTTCCGCATATCTTTTAGCAATCCCCAAAAGGTATCCTGCGTACTTGTGAAATAGCTCGTTTTGTGCTTTCCGCTTGTTTTGCAAACACCCTTTGATAAGCTGTTGGTCTTCCTTTGCTCGAGTCACAGTTAAATATTATTTCGAGAATTTGATGTGTGTGTTAGTCAAAAGCATTATTTTTTAACTTGAACGAGGATAGTACAATAACTCCAATTGCCGGCATCATCTGTCACCTTTAAGGTGACGGTGACAGATTTCCCGATATCTGACTGACAGAAGTAGATGAATTTGCTGTATTGATCAGAATTTGTATTGCAAGGGTCGTCCGTTCTTTTGATTTGGAGATCTACTTTTTTCGAACAATCATCATAAGATCCAAGGTCGATATCCGTTGTGTGGATTTTCATTTTGTCATGACTGCCCATGACAATCGTTAATCCATTCCTACAATAAGGAGTTGGGCGTGTTTTGTCATCTGCACAGTGCTCATTGACAAATATGACGGCTTGGGCAGTAGAAAAATTGCCTGCTTTATCGATTACTTTCACCTCCACTGCAATGTTCTTATTGCTCTCTTCTTTGCAGAAATTGATGAAGTTTTTAAATTTTTCTCCACCATAATTGCAAATGTCATGAAGCTTTCGGATTTTGAACGTCAACTCTTTGGGGCAGTTATCTGATGAGTTGATGTCCATGTCCTTTGCATGGAGCACGAAAGAGTTATCTTTGTCAAGGGAGATGTCTACTTTTGATTTGATATTTATGGTCGGTTTGATTTTGTCTGAATTACAATCATCACCGTGTGCAATTGTTAGGGAGACAATGCAATTATCCCAATTCCCATTTTGATCGGTGACTTTAAGGCTGAGTTGGATGGTCTTGCCTATTTCATCGTCACAAATTTCAATAGTCTTATGGTAGGATGTTGAACCATTATTGCAAACATCGGCGATTTTTTTAAGTTCAAATGTGAGTTTTTTGCTACAGTTATCGTAAGACCCTACGTTGAAGTCCGACCCCCATAATTGCAAAGGAACCCCAACAGATTTGACCACGGTAACATTTGTAATACAATAAGGAATAGGTTTTGTTATATCATTTTTGCATCCTGCGGGGATGGCGAAATAGGTAAACAAGTCAGTTTGAAAAAGGTATTTGCCCTTTTCAAAGTGGGCTACCGGCCCTTGGACCCATCTGGCTTTTTGATGGTCAAACTGCCAGAGCTGTATGTCACTGCTGTCAACATTGTCAGGGACAAAGGAGACAGGAACAGTATGGGTTTTCTTTAAGGATAAAGGGGTGTTGTTTTCCCAAGCTCCAAAGTACAATAGTCTTCTCAACGGCAGTTCAAATTCGACATTGTCTTTGTCCAGTGCAGTGACTGCCAGCATCAGGGCTTTTATCTCATCTTGCTCTTCGTAGTATTGAGATAAGATAGTAATCGGGTTGGAATTGTTTTGAGTGGGTCGCTCCACGTCCTCTTTGTTAAGTGTTAAAGAGTATTTATCCTCGACTGCATGATGTAGTGGCGATTTATCAAAAAGGTGGGTGGTCTCATATGTATATTGTTTAAGTTGAAATGAGATGTTATTGCTATCCTTTTCTGACAGTACGGGAGTGGCGTAATTGGGCGCATAGGTTCTCGAGCGGGTGCGTATGAGTGAATGGGTTTTGTGGGCTTCGACATTGTCAAAACGATAAGCTCCCCAAAGGTAGCAGTACGCTGTAAAACGACCCCTTCCACCACTAGCTCTACTATGATTCCATCCAATTTGGCGCCGGTGTGGTAATCTGTTATAACACCATGAATATTGGCCCGGATCAGTTTGACTGTAGGGGGGAACTCTTTATCCGTCGTGATTATTTGGTGCTCCTTGTGACATGAGAACAGGATGAGAATAGGGATAATAATTCGGGCTAGAATCGATATTGGATTTTTCATTTGTTTGTTTTAAAAGGTGATGACATTTGCTTTCTTACCCTATAAACACACCCGAATACCAAAACGTGGCATGTGATGTTAAATTATTTTTTCAGAACGATTGCAAAGGCCAATATTCTCCCATAGGAAGGCCTTTGCAAATGCAAGATAGTTGGACAAATCCCTTACCTTTGCGGGGACGAATCATTTTGCATTATGAGTTTGCTCCGGATAGCCTGTTTGGTGAAGAGCGTAAGGGCTTTTTCCGGCGGAGACTCGATTATAAATTACCAACATTGAGCAAGAAGAGTACCGGGCGCAAGAAGCAAACCCCGTTGATGGAGCAATATTTTTCAACCAAAGCCAAGCATCCCGATGCCTTGGTGCTTTTTAGAGTGGGAGACTTTTATGAGACGTTTGGAGAAGATGCTGTCAAGACGGCCAATACGTTGGGTATCGTACTTACCAAGCGCAACAACGGTGGCTCCGATATCGAACTGGCCGGATTCCCTTATCACTCATTGGACTTATACCTTCCACGACTGGTGAAAGCCGGATTCAGGGTGGCCATCTGTGAGCAGCTTGAAAAGCCATCAAAAGAAAAAAAATTGGTCAAACGGGGGGTGACGGAGGTGGTGACCCCCGGAGTGACCTTCGAGGAGAGTCTTCTCAATCACAAGAGCAACAACTTTCTCGCGGCCATCCATTATTTGTCTGGAAGTCAAATAGGGGTGGCATTTATCGATGTATCTACCGGAGACTTTCTTGTGTCTGAAGGAGACAAGATGCATGTAGAGAAATTGTTGAAGAGTTTGGATCCTTCTGAAATTGTCTTTTCGAGAGGGGAGAAGGAGCGGATAGAAAGATGGCTGGGAGATAGTTTTTATCAGTACCCTTTGGATCAATGGATTTTTACAAGGGATTTTGCAAGGGAAAAGCTCATTGAGCAATTTCAGGTACAGACGCTCAAAGGCTTTGGTGTAGAGCATCTCGTCCTGGCGCAGGTAGCAGCAGGTGCAGCATTGCAGTATTTGTCCGTCACTCAAAATGACCGGCTCCAACACATCAACAGGATACGCCGTATCCACTCTGAAGAGCATATGTGGTTGGACCAGTTTAGTATCCGGAACCTCGAATTGCTCCACAGCCCGCATCCCTCCGGCAAGACGTTGATTGATATCCTGGATAAGACGATTACGGCGATGGGCGGTCGCCTGTTGAAGCATTGGGTACTTATGCCGCTCGTGCAGCTCAGTGCGATACAGGCCCGTCATGAATCGGTCGCTCACCTGATTCAGGATATGGATTTGGCGCAGCTGCTGGAGAAGCAATTGCACCAAATAGGTGACCTCGAGCGCATCGTGTCCAGAATACCTCAGATGCGCATTACCCCGAGAGAGGTCGGTCAACTCAAAAAATCGCTGGATGCCATTATTCCCCTCATCGAGCCGTTGAAGAAAAGTAGTCCAACCGGTTTGGTGTCTTTGGGGGAGCAAATTCAGACTTGTACTCCACTGCGAAAGAGGATTGAGGAGCAACTCACAGATGAGCCTCCTGCCTCGACCTCAAAAGGGGGTATTATCCGGGCAGGATACAATAAAAAGTTGGACGAATTGCGCCACATCGTAACCCATAGTAAAGACCTTTTGGTGGAAATCCAACAAAAAGAAATCGAAAGGACAGGGATCAGCAGTCTGAAGATAGGCTTTAATAATGTGTTTGGCTATTATCTCGAAGTTACCCACAAATACAAAAAGCACGTACCACAAGAATGGGTGCGCAAGCAGACCCTTACCAATGCGGAGCGCTATATAACTGATGAACTGAAAAAGTTGGAGACGACTATTCTCGGAGCACAGGATAAGATGCTCGTATTGGAAGAGCAACTGTTTACCCAGCTTGTAGAGGAATTGAAGCAGTATATTCCCGCCATTCAGCAAAATGCCCGTATCATTGCCAGTGTGGATTGCCTGCACTCTTTCGCGGTGGTGTCCGCCTACAACAATTACGTCCGGCCGGAGATGGATGCGAGTTTTATGATCGATATTAAGAATGGGCGACATCCGGTGATAGAACAGCATCTTCCCGTCGGGGAGTTTTACGTCCCGAATGATACGTTTCTGGATAAGGACACCCAACAGATTATGATGATTACGGGTCCGAATATGTCCGGTAAATCTGCATTGTTGCGACAGACGGCGCTGATCTGCATTATGGCTCAGGTGGGGTGTTTCGTCCCGGCGGATGAAGCTCGTATCGGCCTCATCGACAAAATCTTCACCAGAGTCGGCGCCTCGGACAATATCAGTTCCGGCGAATCCACTTTTATGGTGGAGATGAACGAGACCTCATCGATTATGAACAACATATCGGATCGAAGTTTGATACTATTGGATGAAATCGGAAGAGGGACAAGTACCTATGACGGTATTTCTATCGCTTGGGCGATTGCGGAGTTTTTGCATGAAAATCCCATGGCCAGACCCAAGACCCTTTTCGCTACACACTACCACGAGCTTAACGAACTCTCGTCGCAACACGAACGCATTAAGAATTTTAGCATCTCGACCAAAGAAGTTGGACAAAATATCGTTTTTCTACGGAAATTAGTACCAGGTGGGAGCAATCATAGTTTTGGTATTCATGTCGCGAAGTTGGCGGGAATGCCAAGAGAGATTATTCTCCGGGCACAAACCATCCTGCACCAATTAGAGCAAAAGACAGTCGAAAATACCGGAGCCGTAGAACAACCCACCGTGACAGGCAATATCAAAGATCATATGCCCCCAGGAGGCATCCAGCTAAGCCTGTTTGATACAGTCGATCCCCAGGCAACAAAGGTGAAGCAAATGCTGTTGGCCCTCGAACCAAACACGATGACACCTATAGAGTGTATGTTAAAACTGGTTGAACTGCGCAAGCTGCTGGAGGATTAAACGAGAAACAACAAACTTTTTTGATGGTTTCGGGTTTAAGATGCATACCATTTCATGAACAAATTAGCAATAAATCTCTTAACCGTAAATGTAGGTTGATTTCTTAGAGCAATACATGGATGTTATTGTTGATTCCCCCCCCGCCCATTAAAGGAGAAAAACGGATAGATGGCAGAAGTGTCTGCCGCTTTAGAATGGTATTTGCGTTGTATTTTAAAGGGGATGGATATAGTGGTATGAATGAAGGAACATTTCTTGGTGTTTTCAAGTGCTTTGGAAAATGATAAGGTTTACACAAAATCACAAATTGAAGAATAATGCCGGTTATCCCGAACATTCTGACTATCCCGGATTTCTACTGAGATGGTTGCTTTTATTTGGCTTGCTTCCAATGGCCTTTGCGGTAAATGCTGCTGATTACTACTGGGTGGGAGGCAGTGGCAATTGGTCTGACCTTTTGCATTGGGCGACCACATCTGGGGGGAGTACATATCACATCCAAGCCCCTACGGCGGACGACAACGTGTTTTTTGATGCCAATTCATTTACCGGGCCCGGACAAATCGTCACCATCAATAGTCAGGATGCGTTTTGTCACACGATGGATTGGCGAGGAGTGCGCTTTAACCCTAAGTTGACAGGATTGCCGACATCCAAGTTTCTGCATATTTATGGCTCGGCGTATTGGAGCAATAGCATGCAGTTGGATTATCAGGGAATTATCCGAATGGTGCCATCTGCCGGAGAGACAGCAAAGCTCCTGACACAAGGGACACCCATGTCCGGTGACCTTTATTTTGCCGGAGACGGGGAAGTGCTTTTGCTTGACGACCTGGAAGTAAATCGCGAATTTAGAATAGAAAACGGTATCGCTTCATTATCGGGAAAAACCATTCGCTCTAACTATCTGGTCGTCCAACCGGTCAGTAGCGTTCAGCTCAAATGGAATGATGCCACTTTCTTCTTAAGCGGCAATGATTATCCAAACTTGGGATGGCATTATCCATTTATGATGTATATGGAGAAAGTCAATTCTATTCAATCGCTCAATGCCAGATTCGTTTTGAAAGGTTCTCAAGCGAGTTTCTTTCTTAAAGAGCATTATGCCGGGCCTGCATGGTCATTATCAGAGGTGTCTTTTGTCAGTAACTCGGGGCAAGGATATTGGCGGAATGCCTCTACGGATACGGTATCGGTTATTAGTATGCGTTTTGGGAGCGACGGATATATTGCAGGCAACAATGTTATTGACTCTATTGCCCTCAGTTCGGGATACAGTTTGAAGTTTGAGTCCGGTAAAGAGCAGATTCTTCAATATTTGGGGGTGAATGGGACATGCCAAAGGCCAACGTATTTATATACGGCCAAAACGGGATTTCCGGTTACGCTTAAGTCAGATAATCCGATCACGGTCGATTACTGCACGATGTTGGACATCCATGCCCTGGGAGATTTTAGAGCGACCAATACGACGGATTTGGGCAATACGACCGGTTGGGCCATCAAGGGGCGGATTCCTCAAGATCTGTTTTGGGTGGGAGGTACCGGAGATTGGAGCGACCCGCAGCATTGGTCTTTTACGAGTGGTGGACCGGGTGGCGCGTGTGTGCCTTCGGGTGTGGACAATGTCTTTTTTGACGAAAAGTCTTTCTCCGCTTCCGGTCAATTTGTCAACATTGACGCTCCCAGTGCACAATGCAAAACAATGGATTGGTCTAAAGTCATGTTTAAGCCCCGCTTGAGTGGTCCGGTAAATAATGCTGTGACGATTTATGGTTCGCTGTACTTCTCTCCGGATATGAGCATGGATTTTAAGGGTAACTTCCGGTTTGCAGCCAAAGGACCCGGTCAAGAGATACGTTCTGCTGGCATAGTGTTCCAAAAGGACCTTCATTTTACGGGCAATGGCAGTTGGAAATTATTGGATGCACTGGAAATTAATCATACACTTAGAATGGATGCCGGTACCCTCAATACCAATAATGAGGATATAACGTTAGAGCATTTTGTGTCTGTTTCTCAATCAGCCAGAAGCATTCTACTCGGTAGTTCACGGATACAGTTTAGACATGTTATTTATCGCGGTATTTTAAAACTCGAATTGGTAGCCACTAATTTGAATTGGCAGGCAGGAAGTTCTATGCTCGAATTTGTCAACGATAATGGTGGAGTTTATGTCTCGGGGAAAGGGAAAGTTACCATAAATGATGTGCTGTTTGACCTGCAGGGTTATTCTAAGATTTATTCAGGTGTTGACATGCGATATCACCATTTACAGTTTAAGAATCATGGCTTTATTCTTGGCAATCAGCATCTTGACTCTTTGATTGTCGAGGGGGGATACCGCTACAGGTTTGAGGCCGGCAGGACCTATCTGATTGATTATTTGGAGGCCAAAGGCGATTGTGATAAAGGGATGACATACATTGAGACCAACTTGCCAGGCGAGCCGGCCTTTTGGCAACTGAGTAAAGATATTAATGGGGTAGAAAAGGTATATGTGGAAGATATTCACGCAAAAGGTGCCACCGTTTATGCTGTAACTTCCGGTGACGGAGGAAATAACCAGGGCTGGACATTTACACAATCCAACGGCCGTACTTTGTACTGGGTGGCGGGATCAGGAAGGTGGAACGACCGGACCCATTGGTCCTTACAAAGTGGAGGACCGGGTGGGGAATGCATTCCTACTGCCTTGGATGATGTTATATTTGACAATCGATCGGGACTTAATAGTTCTTCGGACAGAGTGGAGAGCAGCCTGGAGAACTATTTACACGCATGTCATAATTTTATAGTAAAGGACTTATCAGGTAGACCATTATTCCTCTTGTCCCAAATTGTAGCCTATGGTTCCATTGATGTGAAGGACCGGTTGGGGGCCAAATCATACTTGAGTACTTTGGAGTTGAAAGGAGAAAAAAGAGATTTATCTATACGAATCCAGTCTCCTTTTGTCTGGACTCTTTATCTCAGAGGTGGCGGCCGTTGGACTTTATTGGATGATTTGTCCCTTAAATATTTTCTACTCATTCACAATGGCTCTTTTGTCGCTGGCAATCGAGTCATCCATACCCCTTATTTTCATATCAAAAAGGCAAATCCTAACACGCAAGGGGTAGTGGAGCTGACCGGGTGTAAGGTCAACTTGGATGGTGCCGATAATGGCAAACATTATACTTTTCATATCAATGACTACGAGGTGCTTGTCGAAAGAACTTCCTTTCACATAAAAAAAGGTAAATCGACATTTCTCGTCAATCGGGACAGTGTATTTCATCCCGCTCAAATCATATTTGAAGACCCGGATGGCTATGCCAGCCTACAAATATACCATGGGGCTAATCTCGTGGGGAAGACGTATTTTTATGGAAGCGGAGAGATTCGAGGGAGCTGGCGTTTTGATTCCCTTATTTGTTCAGCGGGGAAGTCGTATTGGTTTCAATCGGGGGTTACTCAAGGAGTTAATAAGTACCTGTCTATTTTGGGTAATAATTGTTTCCCCATCCGGCTTTCTTCCTTGACAGCGGGCAAACAGTCGATCATAAAGATGGATACAGGTAGATTATTCGCGGATTTTATTCAGATGAAGGACCAAATGGCCGTCGGCAAGATTAATTTTTTTGCCGGGTCACACAGTACAGACATAGGTATGTCCAATACTAATTGGGTCTTTGACCAATCTCCAAATAATCGTCAAGTGGGTATCCTGGGAGAGGATCTCAAATTTTGTAAAGGCGGAAATGTTCTTATTAGTGGAAATGGGTTTAATGATTTGTACAAATACACTTGGAGCACCGGCGATACTACCAAGGAAATAACCGTTGACCGGGGCGGGCAATACTGGGTAGAGGTCGAGTTTCAACCCGGATGTGTGATATACGATTCCGTCTTGGTCAAAGAGGTTGAATTGCCCGTGGTGATGCTTGGCAAAGACACTGCGATATGCCAAGGGGATTCGATTTTTCTGGATGCTACTTCTTCCCTCTCTGAAACGACATATCGTTGGTCGGATGGGGTAGATACCTCTAAGAGATGGGTATCGGATTCCGGAAAGTATAAGGTAGTGGTCGATCACTTGGGGTGCATCCGGTCAGATAGTATCCGTCTGGTGGTCGATACAATGCCTGACCCGGCATTGGGGCCGGACATCGATGTTTGCAAAGGGGATACCGTAAATATTCATCCAAAAGGGATGGCCGACACTTATTTGTGGAGTACGGGAGCGCAAACCAGGAGCATTATGGTGGCAAATGAGGGGCGTTATAGCGTTTTAGTGAAGCATGGAGTGTGCAGTGCAAGAGATACGACAATGGTGCGATTTCATACCCCATTTGTAAGACCGCTTAAAGATACCATCGTTTGCGAAGGGACAAAAGTTTCCATTGGTTTTCCCAAAAGGACGAAGGACTTAATATATCTATGGAGCACGAGGGATACTTCGCCCGGGATTTTAGTGGACTCCCCGGGTGTTTTTACGGTGTCGGTCTCAGATTCATTTCATTGTGCGATTTATGATACGGTGCACGTCACATGGAAGGCATTGCCGACCCTTGATGAGAACCTGACCCTTGATACTTCCATTTGTGGAGGGGGTTTTTACGAATTATTCATACCAACGGATGCGGATAGTATGAAATGGTTGGATACGGGGTTACCTGGATTCAAGCGTATTTTCGAAGAGGAGGGCACCTATCCCTTCACAATTTCTAAAGATGGATGTCAGCGACCGGATACCTTTAATCTAACCGTGATTCCGGTCCCTGTGGCCGAGGTGATGGGTGATACTTTGATTTGCCCTAAATACGGTGTGGATGTGGAAGTAGATTACGACTTGGGAGCACTCCAATGGGAGGATGGATTAACGGATAATCCTCGACATTTTACGAAGGCCGGACTCTACAGAGCGGTGGTGGATAATGAGGGGTGTTTTCGCGCCATTGATGTCACCCTAAAGGAAATAAAATGTGGGGATTTTCAGGTATTTGTTCCCAACGTATTTACTCCCAATGGGGATGGCGTGAATGATGTCTTTAAGCCTGAAATACCGGAAAATTATACGGTGCTGTCCTATCATTTGACGGTCTGGAATCGTTGGGGCGAAAAGGTGTTTTCTTCTGATATTTATGGGGAAGAGTGGGACGGAAACTTTAGGGAACAACCCATGGGCAGCGGGGTCTTTGTTTGGATGTTGACAATCACACTGCAAGATGAGTTTGGTGAGTGGCAGGAATTGCAAGACCACGGGACGGTCACTCTGGTGCGATAATAGCATCGGTGATGGTCTTTTCAAGGAGACCAAATTGCTCCTCAAAATTGTCAGGGGTGATTTCCATAGGAGGGTGTACTAGCCACGTCACCCGGACGCCCAATGGCATTTGCAAGGGGCCATTCTTTAGCAATTTCCAGGAGTTATTAATGGTAATCGGTACGGTCAGGGCATTGGGTGTGTGTTCGATTAATGACTTCAGTCCCTTTTTGCGAAACCGGCGGGGTTTTCCATCTTTACTTCGGGTTCCTTCCGGAAAAATAAGGACAGCGTAATTGTTTTTAGCTATATATTGCCCAAATTTCTGAAGCGCCCGGACGGCTTCTTGCGGTTTTTTTCTATCAATAAGGACCGACCCTCCGTGTTTTAGGTTGTATGAAATAGCCGGAATTCCGCTACCGAGACTCTTTTTGGAAACATATTTGACATGGTGTTTTCGGAAAAACCATCCGACACCCGGAATGTCATAAAGGCTTTGGTGATTGGAGACAAAGATGATGGGACGCCCCAAAGGGAGATTTTGCGTATTTTGGAGTGTTGGACGAGCCCCAATGACCAGCATGTTGAGGAGGGTGCACAAATTGAGCCCATCAACGACTTTTTTGTGGGCTGTATATCCCCCTAAATGCAATGCGAGCCACTGTAGTACATGAAAAACAACCAAGATCAAGCCAAACAAAAGATAATGTATGGCGGAAAGGATAAATGATATCGGTCGAAGAAGGAGGGGCATATCGAAATTGATGTTTTGTCAATTGTGGGCAAAGAAAAGAACTCCTTCCGTATTTTTTGTCATATTTGTGCGATAATTTGAGTTCAAAATGTGACACAACCGGTTATTATGGAGATTCTGGGAATTGATATTGGAGGGACGGGAATTAAGGGAGCAATTGTGGATACTGCCACGGGAGCTATGCTTACGGAGCGATATAGAATGCTGACCCCTCATCCTGTTACCCCCAAGAATGTATTGAAGGGAGTGCAGGCTATGGTCGATAGACACCATTGGGCGGGACCGATAGGAATTGGATTTCCCGGACTCATCATAGAGGGAGTGGTCAGGGCGGGCAACAACTTGGAGCCGTCGTGGATCGGGGTAGAGGTGGAGGATTTTTTTTCCAAATCATTGGATGTCCCGGTCTATGTCGCCAATGATGCGGACGTAGCAGGTTACGCAGAGGCGCTACTCGACCCGGAGATCGCAGATTATACGAAGGTGATTTTTTTGACACTGGGTACCGGAGTGGGGTCGGCCTTGATCTATAAGGGACAACTGGTTCCGGGAACGGAGCTCGGAAGTTTGTACTTCAAGGGAGATATTTTGGAGCGATACATCTCCAATAAGGTACGGAAAGAATCGGAGCTTTCCTGGTCTGAGTACGGCAAGAGATTGAGAAAAGGGCTAAAATACATTAATACGATACTCTCACCGGATAGGATAATCATAGGTGGAGGTATCAGTAAGAAGATGCATAAGTATGAATCGTTTTTGACGCTCCCTGTTCCGGTAACCCCGGCCAAATTGCAAAACACCGCCGGAACCTTAGGCGCAGCCCTTTTTGCAGCGACCCGGATAAAACTAACTGTTAAATGATGAAGGAGGAAGAACATATGTCTTTCATGCGAAGAGCCATTGCCCTTGCTATAGAAGGTGTGGAGTCAGGCGCTGGAGGACCTTTTGGTGCAGTAGTCGTCAAAAATGGGGAAATCGTCGGAGAGGGGTACAATCATGTCACTTCGTCTTGCGATCCTACTGCACATGCCGAAATAGTGGCAATGCGCGAGGCATGCCAAAAAATGAATACGTTTCAGTTGGAAGGGTGTATTTTATATACCTCTTGCGAACCCTGTCCAATGTGCTTTGGTGCCATTTATTGGGCCAGGCCGGACAAAGTCTATTATGCAGCTACAAAGGAGGATGCAGCAGAAGCTTTGTTTGACGATGCTTTCATTTACAAAGAACTATCCTTACCTTCTTCTAACAGAAGAATTCCCTTTCTCCCCCTTTTGAATCAGGAAGGAAAAGCCCCATTTGAATCATGGATGGATAAAGAAGACAGGGAAGCCTATTGATAGTACAACATGTCCTTCCTGCCCAAAAATCCACCATTTCATACCGGAGAATCAAATCCCTCCCGTAAGCATATGCTCCTCTGCTTTGTGGAGATAAGTGTTTGTGCTAATGCGGCAACTTACTCCGCAAGACCCCGTATAGGAAGGTGCCTACAATCGCTGCCGCAAAAAAGACGATTAGGGCGGAGTACCCCGCACCCATTAGTACAAACATGGGCCCGGGGCAAATGCCGGCTATCGCCCAGCCGAGTCCAAATATAAACCCACCAATCAAATAACGGGGGATGCTCTTGTTTTTATCGTGAATGACGATGTCCCTGCCGTGTATGTCTTTGACATGGAAGCGCTTGATGATTTGTACGATGATAATCCCAACGACGACAGAGACGCCGATGATCCCGTACATGTGAAAAGATTGAAACCGGAACATCTCTTGGATGCGAAACCACGATACGGCTTCTGATTTGAACATGGTTATTCCAAAAAGGATGCCGACTAAAAAATATTTGAAAAATTTCATGTTTTCTAATTTTTGTTTTATTGATTAACCTTACTCAATACTATAGTTTGAGTAGCCATGGTAAGATTAAGTAATTGGCCACAAGACCTCCCAGAAAGAATCCGATTACAGCGATGAGGGAGGGGAGTTGTAATGCGGAAAGTCCGCTGATGGCGTGGCCGGAAGTACATCCACCGGCATAACGCGCTCCAAATCCCACCAGTAATCCTCCGAGCACTAAGATAATTATCCCTTTGAGGGTGAAAAGCGAGCTCCAAGAGAAATAATCAGGCACGAGGGGAGGATAACGCCCTTCAAACTCAACCCCCATTTCGTGAAAGGTCTCGACTGCGGCCGGGGTGACATGTGCTACATGGCCATCTGGAGAAGGTAAATAGTTGTAAGCCAAATTTCCACCAAACATCGCTCCAGCGACGAAGATGAGATTCCACATTTGACTTTGCCAATCAAATTTGAAGAAGTCGGCGTATTTATCTCCTCCCTCCATAGCGCAGACCACTCTGAAATTAGCACTGATCCCAAATTCTCTCCCAAACCAAAGGAGAATGAATAGTATAAGGGCTATCATGAGTCCCCCGACCCACCAAGGCCAAGGCTGGCTGATGTATCTGATAAATTCTTCCAACGTTTGTTGCATAACCGATGATTTTGTGGTGAAATATTAATTTGAAAGAAGGGTCTGCTTTGACCTCCTTGGCACAAATGTAAACCATTTGTGCTAATATGGGAAACGAGATTAAGCAGTTTGAAAGATGATTCTTGTCAGTGTAGGGTGTCGGAAGCGGTTATAGTCGATGCACCTGGATTATCAAATTTCAACAAATGGTCGCTTTACACTCATTTTGAAATATAGCTTTCAACTATATCTAATGCTTTTAGGAGTTGTTCTTTTGAAGTGAGGTGGGTAGTATCCAAGACGATGGCATCTTTGGCTTTTTTCAGCGGAGAAATCGCCCTAGTCGAGTCAATGCGGTCTCTATATAACAGATTGTCCAACACTTCTTCATAGGAGATAGGTAGGCCCTTTTGTTTGTTTTCCAAATGTCGTCTTTGGGCTCTCACCTTCGAATCGGCCGTCAAGAAAAGCTTGACTTCGGCTTCGGGGAAGACCACAGTACCGATATCTCTGCCGTCCATTACGATGCCTTTTTCAATTCCCATTTGCCGTTGTTGCTCGACCAGAAAGTGACGAACTTCCGGTAGGGTGGAGACTTGGCTGACCTGTTCATTTACTTCCTTTGACCGAATTTCGTCCGTGATATCTATGCCATTGACTAAGATGTTGTTTGTCCCGTTTTGGCCGGTTTTGAATTCTAGCTTGATATCGGGTAATGATTGAATGAGCATCGGAGGTGAAAGGCGATGCGCGAGCATATACCAGGTGAGTGCCCGGTACATGGCACCTGTGTCGATGTAGGTGTATCCCAGGGCTTTGGCTAAGTCCCGGGCTAAGGTGCTTTTGCCACAAGAAGAAAGCCCATCAATGGCAATAATGATGGGCTTGTTATGTGTTGTTTTTGATTTCAAAGTCAATTCGTATTTAAAGAGGCATCAATACTCATCCTCATTGAATAAGAAGTCGTCCTTCCGCGGATAGTCCGGCCAGATTTCTTCCATTGTCTCATATGCTTCTCCTTCATCTTCAATCTCTTGTAGATTTTCGATTACTTCGATTGGAGCACCTGATCTAATGGCGTAGTCTATTAGCTCATCTCTTGTTGCAGGCCATGGAGCGTCTTCCAAATGGTGTGCTAATTCTAAAGTCCAGTACATAGTTTTAAAATTGTTTAAGTTAGTAACGCCTTTATAATTACGAATAGGTTCATATAGTTCCGAAAAAAGGAAATTATTTTATTCCATCTAAAGAATGAGCATGGCATCGCCGTAGGTGAAGAAACGGTATTTTTCTTCGATGGCTTTGGCATAAGCTTCTTGCAGCAATTCCAAGCCGGCGAAGGTGGCAGTCATAATGACTAAACTTGTCTTGGGCATATGAAAATTGGTGACCATCCTATTGGCTATTCTAAAGTCAAATGGGGGATATACGAATAGATTAGTCCAACCTTCGCCCGCTCTCAGCAGATGCTCGGCTGTTACAGAAGACTCAAGGGTTCGCATAACGGTCGTGCCAATCGCACAAACATTCTTCTCTGCCAATTTTGCTCTATTTACGACTTCTGCCACCTCTTCACCGATGTAGTAATATTCGGCATCCATCTTGTGCTTGGATAGGTCTTCGACATCGATGCTCCTAAAGGTCCCGAGGCCGACATGGAGAGTGATTTGAGGGAGATCCACGCCGATGAGTTCCAGTTCTTTCAAGAGTTTACGACTGAAATGCAATCCGGCGGTAGGAGCAGCTACTGCTCCCGCATCTTTGGCGAAAACGGTCTGGTAGCGCTCTTTGTCAATTTCTTCAGGGTCTCTGTTCAGATATTTGGGAATGGGTGTATGACCGAGTTCCTTAATGACTTGTTTGAACTCTTCGTTGGTGCCGTTAAAGTTAAACCGCATAGTGCGTCCTCGAGAGGTCGTGTTGTCCAATACCTCTGCGACCAGGACGTCTTTCCCTTGAGCATTGGCGAAATAGAGTTTGTTGCCCACGCGTATTTTACGAGCCGGGTCGACCATAACGTCCCAAAGCCTCAGGTGATCATTGAGTTCACGAAGTAAGAACACTTCTATCCTCGCATCTGTCTTCTCCTTTCTTCCGTACAAGCGGGCAGGAAACACCTTTGTGTTGTTGAGAATCATGGCGTCGCCCTCTTCAAAATATTCTTTGATGTCTGCAAATATACGATGTTCGATCTTACCGGTATCACGGTGAACGACCATAAGCCTGGACTGGTCTCTCTCCTTCGAAGGGTATTGAGCCACCAACTCTTTGGGCAGTTCAAAGTCAAAAAAAGATAATTTGCTTTTCATCTGTTTGCTTTTAATTGTCTTTTAATTATCAGATGGAACCTTGGATGATTAAAACAATCATTATTCTATGTGTTTAATAATTGCTTTAAGCATGTCGGTTTCATATAAAATCAAAGTTTATTTTAGACTTCAAGTAGTATTACCTGCTCGGCCATATTTCAAAAGGTGTGCCATTTCACTATGAGATGCTTGAAATGGTTTATTATATAGCTGAAAATCATAACTTTATGCATAAAAATAAGCGTCAGGCTCATTTTGGCTGCAAAAGTAACAAATTTTCTAAAAGAAGTTGAATGAATTTAAAACTAAAAGCTTATTTCTGGCAAATAATAAATGCTGCTAGATAAATTACGGGTGGGGACCATGGAAAACAACCTTTCGACTGGTCTGAATTAATAAAAAAGCCTCTCAACGGTGGGTTGAGAGGCTTTTTTATGCGGTAAAATCTAATTGAATTAGCTTACTTTGTCGATGATAGCCTTAAACGCATTTGGATGATTGGCAGCTAAATCTGCCAAAACCTTTCTGTTGAGTGCTATATTGTTTTCACCCAACTTATAGATAAGGCGAGAATACGTCAAACCGTGCATTCGAGCGCCGGCATTGATTCGCGCAATCCATAGACGGCGAAACATGCGTTTTTTGACTTTGCGATCTCGATAGGCATACTGTAGCGCTTTCTCAAC
>Ga0256832_1001065_pt1 | contig 18423 bp, 11 predicted proteins | sample 134614metaG_FD_190534 | JGI IMG/M metagenome (GOLD analysis project Ga0256832, IMG submission 190534) | Hydrothermal vent microbial communities from Lau Basin, Pacific Ocean - 134-614 | ecosystem: Environmental > Aquatic > Marine > Hydrothermal vents | place: Pacific Ocean: Lau Basin | collected...
ATATATTTGGCAGATATCGACCCGGAGGTATTTTCAAAGACCTATATCGACTCGATGCAGATGTTTTTTGCAGGAGCAGTACCCGACGGAGCTAATGAATATCTCGAAGTATCCAATCCGGGCGGATTGCAACTACAATGGCGCAATCCACGGTATTTGACTGTGATAAACAATAGTACCGACGATTTTTTACCGATGGAAGTGGTGGTAAGAAGTATAAAATACCGCAATACTTCACAAATACCGACCTTTGGTGAGCGCAAAATAGCATTTGTAGCATTTTCGGGCAAAAGACAAAGCGATACTGCATACTCCCATCTGCAACTAATAGATGATTTTCCTCATGCAGGACAAGATACCTTTATCAATCTGTGTATAACAGATGCGCCGGTATATCTTGATTCATTGCTATCAGCGGATGCAGAGAGACAAGGGCAATGGCAGGGAGCGACTATACAAGCCGGAGTATTTGATCCTGCGATAGACCAATCGGGAATATTTAGCTATATCGTGACCAAGCCCGGCTGTGCTACAGATACCGCACTCATTGATATCAATGTAAACCAATTGCCGGAATTTGACTTGGGAAACGATACTTCGATATGCATTGGAGGACAAATAGTACTGCAATGCGAAATTGATGATGTGCAATACTTATGGCAAGATGGCAGCACAGACCAAAGCCTGACGGTAAGCGATAGCGGTACTTACGTACTTACGGTGATTGATGATGAAGGATGTAGCTATACAGATAGTATTAGCATAACATATTATCCCGGTACAAATTCCAAAGTGGAGATAGATAGCATGGTATGCAATGACGAAACATTCGTCTGGAACAATATCAATATCAATTCCGAAGGCGATTATGAATATACCACAGCCAACAAATACGGATGTGATAGCCTGACAATATTACATTTGAAGTACTATCCTGTTACGGATGTGGAGATATATGGCGAAAGCATGTTTTGCAAGGGGGATACGATAATACTTCAAGCAAGTACAATGCCTCGCTATCAATGGAGTACAGGTGATACAAGCGCACAAATCAAAGTAGCGCAACAAGGTTGGTACTATCTCAGTACATCGGATCAAAACGGTTGTACAGCGACCGACAGTATATACATAGAGCAAATACCCGAACTGGATATACAGACTTATACCCAAGATGAAAGTTGCTACAATGCTAAAAACGGTAAAATATCAATAGCATACATAAGCGGTGGAATTGGTACAATACGGTACTATATCGGCAATACACCGGTAAATAACGGAGATACACTCCGGGATTTATCGCCCGGCAGTTATACGATAAGTGCTATAGACAGTCTCGGATGCGAATGGCATACAGATATTAGCATTGAGGCAGCACCACAACTTTGGGTAAGTCTAGGAGATGATATTATTGTCAATACAGCAGATAAAACCATAAGGGTAGAAGCTGACAATAATTTCACCACGATACAAAATATACAATGGTACATAGACGGGCAATTGATAGATAATGACGATACCTACTATGAATTTACACCGGCAAAAGACACACAAATCGAGGTCATATTAACAGATGACAAGGGATGCACGCAAAGCGACACACTGATTATACATCTGGATATAACGGAAGAAATCGAAGTTTATATACCGAATATATTCAGCCCCAATGGAGACGGACTCAACGATGTCTGGTCGATAAGCGGCAGCAAAGCCATAAAAGAAATCGAATATATCGCCATCTATGACAGATGGGGCGAACAGGTTTACCGCAAAGAGCATATCCCGGTGGATACATACCGTACCGAACTATGGGATGGCAGTTACAAAGGTCAAAAGGTCAATTCGGGAGTATATGTATATATTCTCGGGTTAAAAACACAGGACGACAAGCAGATACTTAAAGCGGGGGATATTACGGTGGTGAGGTGATGTCATCTTTCCTCTCCTTTACACTTTTTGACCTCAACCCCCGACCCCTTCTCCTTTGTTCTTTTTAACCTCAACCCCCGACCCCTTCTCCTTTTATTGAGTTTTCACTATTTTTTGAATATTATTTTGAAAGGAGAAGGGGAGAGTGAAAGTGCTTGGTCTTTGGGATTAGCTTTTTGTTTTCTGGAAAGATTCTATAGCTCAATCATAAACGCTTACCTATAAGAGCTATCCAAAACGACAAAGTATCATCTTCCCTCTCCTTTTGCTGTTTTTTCAAGAATTAGGGAGATGGTTTAAAAAGGAGAGGGCAAGGGTGAGGATATATGAGGAGAGGTAAAGTGTTAAGTTTACTATTTTCTCGCAGACCCTACATCTAATTTTCACTTAATTTTTGTGCTATTTTCCTGATTTTTGTTTATATTTGTACTACTAAATGAATTTTAGAAGCCATTGATTGCAAGTTAATTGAATTAAAAAGAATAAAATTTATTAAAATGAAAAAGATTACTCCTATTTTTGTTTTTCTTTTATTATCATATTTTTCATTCTCACAAAATGTAAATATTCCTGATCCTGATTTTCTCCAAGCACTTATTGATAAAGGTGTAGATACTAATGGAGATGGACAGATTCAGGTAAGTGAAGCAAAGAACACTACTTCCCTATATTTTTACAATTACACTTTTGTTTCCATGGAAGGAATCAATGCATTTACAAATTTACAAACTCTATATTGTTCATATAATTACTTGATTCACAAAATAGAATTAACCGGTTTGAATAATCTCGATTACTGTAGTATTTATTCTAATAATTCTTTGGATACCATAATATTAGATGGAGCAACTGAACTAAATTTCTCAGTAAGCAACAACAATTCGCTTGTAGATTTGGAATTTATTGGAAGTGTCTCATTTAAAGATCTTAGAATTTATTCCAATAATTTATTAAAAAATTTAGATTTTAGTAATATCCAAGATGTAAAATCATTAAGGCTTGAGTCCAACAACTCTATTAGCAATTATGATTTTTCCGGCTTAGAATCGCTATTGTCATTAAATCTTATTAGTAACAATTCACTTAAATCTATTAACCTCAGTCCAATTACATCATTGACTGATTTATCAGTAAGTTCTAATCCCGCTTTATCCGAAATTGTGTTTGGGCAAAATTCTAATATTAAAGAATGTACTTTATACAATAATCCCTCAATGCAAGCAATAGATCTATCTAATCTGAGTAATCTTACTAATTTGATATTAAGAAAAAATAATGTAATTGCTTCTATAGATTTTACCGGTTTAAATTCTTTGACTAGTCTATCTGTTGAGGAAAGTCCTTCTATTGTATCTTTAGATTTTAGTGTTTTACCAAACCTGGCATACTTAACCATTAAACGTAATAATTCCCTGAAGAATATTAATTTTGGAAATGCCGGTTCTTTATCAAATCTTACTGTTTCATATAATAATTCATTGCCTTCTATCGATTTATCCGGTTTGAACCAATTAAAGAATCTCCAGATTAATGATTGTGGATTGATTAAATCATTTGATATTATTGATTTAAATAATCTTGAAAGTGTAAAATTGTCACGTAATAATTCAATTGAAAATATAGAATTGAAAAACCTTAATGCATTATCTTCTCTTAACATTGATCATAATTCTAGTTTAAAGAATATTTTATACAATAATTTGAATTCATTGAAAACAATTTACTTGAATGATAACGCAAGTTTGCAAAAATTTGATTTAATAGATTTAATATCTTTAAATAGTTTTAACTGTTATAGAAACAATGAGATTAAGGGAGTGAAATTTAAAAATTTACCACAAATAACAAGATTGGAGTTTAGTAATAATACTTCTTTGACAAGTATTGATATTCAAGGTTTTCCGACATTAGAAAATTTAAACTTAGAAAGGCATCCAAATTTGAATTCTGTAATATGCAAAAATCTAAATTCATTAAAATCTATTAATATTAATGCATCTAGCAAAATAGAAAACATGGAGCTTGATAGCTTAAATTCTCTGAATACACTAAGTTTTGATAATATTGGTTTTAATAAATTAGAAATAAACGGTTTCCCAAGTTTGTCCCGTTTGAATATACAAAACATGGATAATTTAGATACAATTATAGTCTCAAATCTAAATTCATTAAATTATTTATATGTATATAATTGTTATAATTTGACAAAATTAGATATAAATACATTAAATTCGTTAACGCATATTGATATACGACGTTGTAAATTTTTGCAAGAGTTAGATTTAAGTGGTTTGCCTTCATTAAATAGTATTTATTTATATAATAATAATATTAGATATCTAAATGTAATGGGAGTGCCTATATCTGCAAGCTTAAGTATTTACTATGAAAATATAGAATGGATTTGTGCTCAACCCATTCAACTTGAGTGGTTGGAAGATGCTATCGATTTAACAGGAATTGTGTTAGATCCAACTTGCAATTTTACCGGTTGGGCAGATTTCAAAACGGTGGAGTTGGATATGAAATATTCTGCTTCCGGGGATTGTGAAGATGCAACTCAAGTCATTAATAAGACTAGACTAAGAGTTAATTCCGAAGATTTAAATGTGTTAATTGAACCTACATTGAATGAATCAAATAAATTCGAGATTAAATTACCTCCCGGTAATTACCAAATAACACCTGAACAAGATAATATAGGTTACTTTGAGGTAACTCCCAATCCACTTAATCTCACAATAAAATCAACGGATTATACTGTACATGGAAGTTTTTGTTATACAACAGCCGGAGATTCAGTTTACGACTGTTCTGTTCATGTGATTCCAATGGATTTGGCAAGACCCGGATTTGAAATTGAGCATAAAATCATTATTACAAATAATGGAAATTATCCTGCTTCAGGTCGCATTGGATACGCCTATCAAAGCGATTATGTGAGTTTTGTTAGTTCCGATTATTCTTTGGTTGATAGTAGTGGAACTCTTCGCGGAGTCTATGACAATATAGAACCATTTCAATCGATAGAAATCAGCGTTATATTCCGTCTTAATTCTCCAATGGATACACCGGCACTTGTTGGTGATGAGGAGCTTTATTTTGTAGCAACGCTCTATTCTGAAGTAATAGATAAGGAAGGTCGAGATAATAGATTTGTGTTATATGAAAAAGTTAGAAATGCCTTTGATCCCAATGATAAAACATGTCTTCAAGGAGATTATCTATTAGATGAAATGATTGGAGAGTATATTTCATATAAAATTAGATTTAAAAATACAGGGAATGCCAGTGCTGTAAATGTCAGGGTAATAGATGAAATTAACCCTGAGTATTTTGATATATCTACTCTTTCTGTTGTTGAATCTTCTCATCCGGTATATACAAAAATTAAAGATGATAAAGTAGCATTTCTTTTTGACGGTATCAATCTGCCATATGTAGATAGTTTAAGTGATGGATTTGTCATATTTGAAATTAAAACGCGGGATTCTATCGACCTTGATACTAAATTGGAGAATACGGCTGAGATATATTTTGATTTTAATTTTCCGGTTGTTACTAATACTGCCACGACTCAAGTTGTTACCGATGCTGATAATGACGGTTATAATAACCTGACAGATTGTGACGATCAAAATCCTGATGTTAATCCCGGGGCAGTTGAAATAATCTACAATGGATTAGACGACGACTGCAATCCGAGTACTTTAGACGATGATTTGGATCAAGATGGATATGTGCTAGCCGAAGACTGTGATGACAATAATCCTGATATTAATCCGGGGCAAACGGAGAAACCATATAATGGCATTGATGATGATTGTGACCCAAATACTTTTGATGATGATTTGGATCAGGATGGATATGTGCTTGCTGAAGATTGTGATGACCAAAATCCAAGCATCAATCCGGGGCAAACGGAGAAACCATATAATGGCATTGATGATGATTGTGACCCAAGTACTTTAGACGATGATTTGGATCAAGATGGATTTGTGCTTGCTGAAGACTGCGATGATGATAATCCTGAAATCAATCCAAACCAAACAGAAATACCGTACAATGGACAAGATGATGATTGTAATTCAGCTACTTTAGATGACGATTTGGATCAGGATGGTTTTGTGCTTGCCGATGATTGTGATGATACGAACCCTAATATTAATCCTGATGCTTATGATATACCAAATAATGGTATTGATGAAGATTGTGACGGAGAAGATGCAGTAACTTCAACTGATGAGATAGCCGATCCAATAAAGAGAATTTATCCAAATCCTGTATCAGATCAGATAAATATAGAGTTTTCCAAAGAAATAGCATATTCATTGTCCCTTATTAATTTGAATGGTGAAATTGTTAAGTTAGAACTAAGTGAAAAATCTTTAGATGTGAGTTCACTTTCTCAAGGTATGTATATACTTGAGATAAAGGATTTGAAAACGAAGAGGAAGTTTTTCTATAAAATAGTGGTAATTAATAAGAATATTGGGGGGGAGTAATATAGAAGACAGCTTATTTTTCCTCTCCTTTTGCTGTTTTCAACCTCACCCCCCGCCCCCTTCTCCTTTTAATGAGTTTTCACTATTTTTTGAATATTATTTTGAAAGGAGAAGGGGAGAGTGAAAGTGCTTGGTCTTTGGGATTAGTTTTTTGTTTTCTGGAAAGATTCTATAGCTTAATCATAAACGCTTACCTATAAGAGCTATCCAAAACGACAAAGCACCTTATTCCCTCTCCTTTTACTTTATTTTTAAAAAATATGATAAGCTTTCTTAAAAGGAGAGGGCTAGGGTGAGGATAGAAAAGGAGAAGAGGAGAGTGAAAGTGCTTGGTCTTTGGGAAATGGTTATAAAAGGAGAGGGCAAGGGTGAGGATGAAGGAGGTGAAGGGGAGTGTTAGAGTGCGTAGGGTAGTCTCTACTCTTGAACTCTTGATAGTTATTAAAAAAAGTTGGTTGAAACCCAACTTTATTGCATAATTTGGTGTCACACAATATAATTATACGTCATTCTAAAATATATTTAATATGAATTTATTGATAATTAAATTTATAGTAAAATGATTTCAATCAAAATTAGTATTTATAAATTATTTGTGATTGGTTTATTTTCTGTTTTTTTATATGGATGTCCGGTTTTTTCAGAAAAAACAATAGTTGATAATGGGCCATTGCCGGAATCAGCAAAATTGGTAGTTCCATATAAAAACGGTGAAAATTATAAATTCAAATTTTCTAATGGGTTAGTGATTAATTTTACTGCAGAAAGGGAAACTGTTGACGCAATTGATAATGGATGTGCTGAATGTTTCAATTTCGAACAACACTATCAAAGAGATATAATAAAACTAAAACCTGATTATCCTCTTTTTGATATTTCATTTGAAATAAATAATTTAGATACGATTGAAATACATTGTGAACTTGATATCGGGAATAGTTATTACTATATCCCTACAAATGAGCAAAAAACAAGTTATATAGAACAATTTGATTCATTGTTGATTGATTCTGTATTTTATAAAAATGTTTTCAAATTGGATCCAAATTATTTCAATAATAAGCAAACCCTTACCGATTCATTGTATTATAATTATAAATTTGGAATACTTAAACTAATAAAATCAAATAATGAAACATATACCATTCTTCCATAAAATAGTTGTTATAATAGTAGTATTAAATCTAACTTCTTGCTGTAGTTCAACAGAGGATACTATACTATTAAATGAAGAAACATTGGAATGGAAAACAGATGATCCTCCAAAAAGCAATTTTACAATGATTGATAATAATGGGATTTCACAGATATTTACTCTTAAAAGTAATCGCCAATACTTCATAAAATCAACAAGTAGCTCATTTTGTTCTGAATCAATATTAAATGAGGAGCATGTATATCAAAAATATGTTTCTGATTTTGGAAACCAATTTCAAATTAGTCTTACTACAGCCTTTGACAATACAGGTGATGATATATATATTGTATGTGCAAAAACGGGCTTTGGCTACGATTCCAAGAATAAAGTATTAAATAGAATAAATACTCCTTTTGGGAATTACGGACAATCCTTTAATCCGGATGGAACATACCGAAAAGTACTTTCATCAACAGTCAAAATATTGGGCAATTATTCAACAAGTTATCATGATTATGAACAGGTGATGTGTTTTGAACTTAAAGATTACAAAAACAAATGGACAAACAATCTTGTCACAAAAATCTATGTTGCAAAAAGAATAGGATTGATAAAGTACGAATTAAATAATGGTATATATTACGAACGAAAATAATGCTATTTGTTTATAAAACTGTAAAGTACACCTATTTTATGTATATATGTTACTTGGTTTTTATTGCTTTTGTTTGGTGTATTGCCGTGGAATGCATATCCGTCAAGATCCCTGTTTATTCTGGTTGTACTTAAGAATACTGATATCCTGTTCTTCAGTTCATAACTGGCTTTAAGTGCAAAACCAATCCCCGGTTTTATCGCACCGGTATTTACTCCGGATCCCTCTGACCTTTTTCGTGTCGGAAAGACTGCGGTGAATCCCAAGGATACATTAAATCTTCTAACATCTTTCAGATATTTTACAACCTTACCCGGATTCTTGCTCTTGACAGTACTTTTTTCTAAAGGGAAAGATATACCAGGATAAAATGTCACATCAACAAATACATCTCTTGTTTTTCTGCCGTACTTATCAGTATCACTAAATGCAAAAAATGATCCTACCTGACCTCCGAAATAAAAATTATTTCTGATATCCGGAAAATAATCATATTGTAAGGTTACACCGATATTCAAGGGGTATGCACCATTGTGGTTGCTGTCAAAAATGCCGGAATGAATACCGGCTGAAATATTGTAAGATTCTCCCAAAATTTCATGGACTGACTGTGCATTTATATTGGTGTGTAGAAATATTAAAACGAATGATAAGATTGTTATTGCCTTTTTCACGAATCCGGTGTCTTTAATTAATAATAAAAAGTTACTGACTGCAAAGGTATGTTTAAAATGAATATAATACAAGTAATAGTAAACAGTTTTTTTTGTGAAAAGTGTTAAATATATTTTATTAACTGTGTAATCAATCCAAATATATCACTTTTAATTTTAATGTTTGTATTGTTATTATTAGTCATAATAGAAAACGCATAGTAATTACCTTTTTTGCCTTTGAAAACTCCGCTATAATTTAAAACTCCCCGGATAGAGCCGCTTTTTATCCAGAGGTCTTTTATCGGAATGTTTTTGGCATATCCCTCAATCCTTGCTTTTGGTAAAATATCAAGAACCGTAAAAAGCCCTAATTTATCGGTCATTTCTTTTATGAAAAGGGTAAGTGTTTTCGGGCTAATATGATTTTCGGAAGATAACCCGCAACCATCTACGATTTGGGTATTTGTAAAATCAGTTTTATATTTGTTAAAAAACTTTTTGATTTCTTCTTCATATAGATAATCGGCAGGATGATTTGAGTGCAAACAAAGAAGTTTAGACAATGCTTCACTATAAAGATTAATGCTCCAATTATTGCAGGTCTTGACTATTTGTAGCAACTCAGGAGACTCGAAAGTATGAATTTTGGTTGTGTTACGAAATCCTTTCTTGCTTATATCGTAATCCTTGAAATATATATTGTTATCGTCAAAATAATCAGCCAAAAGGCTTAGAAATGTAAGTGGAGGATTGGGTATTGATCCTTTTATTGTAAATGTTTTCTTCCCTAAAGGGAGAGTCCCTTTTATTTCACGATGAAAATCATAGGGTAAGCCATAAATATAGGAGTTGTCTCCGGAGGCTTTTTCTCCCACTGTTACATTGTTTTTTAATACCAGATACGGTATTTTTGGGGAGATATTAAGGATTTTAGTTTGAGAGCCTACTTTATCCCCCAAACTGAATTTTAGTTTGTATAAATTCTCATTAAAATTTAACCCCCAAGATCCGCCTGCATAATAATTTCCAATGTCTTCAGTAGTCCAACTTCCATGAACAGGATAGGATTGTTTGGCTAAAACCAATATGATATTTCCTTCAATACATCTTATGCCGGATTTTGTCAGTATATCTTTTATGGTTTTAAGAATACTTTTGTATCCATTTTTGTAGAACCGCGAAGAACCAAAAGCAGGGTCTCCTGATGGAGTGATTATTAAATTGCCTTCAAGAGTTCCATCAAAAAGGATTTTACCGGTATAGGCTATTTCTGTTTTGAATTTATAATCTTTTCCTTTAGTCTCAATGGCTGATAGTGTGTATAATAATTTTAAAACGGAAGCAGGAACAAAGTTTTTATCAGAGTTATAAGCAAGTATTTCTCTATCGTTTTTCAAGTCAAATACAGAAACTCCTACAAAGGATTTTGAAAGTCGTGAATTGGTTTCAATCAGTTGTTTTAACTTGAAATTGGTTATGGTTTGTGCATGTGTTTGGAAAAAAGTAAATATAATAACCGGATATAGAAATTTTAAATGCTTCATAGGATTTAGACTGAAATAATTACTAATTTCCTGGTTGTAATCAATTTTCCGTATTTATCTTTTAGAGCGATGATATAAGTACCTTTTCTTAAAAAGGAAAAATCATATCTAAGCAAATTACTCTTAGTTAGCATCAAATTGTCCTCCCAAAGTTTTTTGCCTATAATATTGTAAATCTCCAACTTGTATTTGCCAATGCCATAATTTGCTATCAGCATCTTTGCGATACTATATGTCGGATTGGGATATAAAAGAAATATCTTTTTGCTTGTATTTACTTCCAATGCATCTTTTTTTATATCATTTGATTGGTATTTTATAATATAATTTCCTGATGATTTGTCGTAATCAACTTTTGCAAAATAATATTTATAAGAATTTGAGAAAAACAAATAATATTTATTCTCACCTGCTTTTTCATATATTTTTTTCAATACATGTTCCTTGATGAAAGGGATTTCGTTTCCACTTCCAACATCATAAAGTCTTATCTCTATACTTTCATCTACACTCAATCTCAATGCTGCGATTTCATTATCTTCGAGAATAAATCTACCACCTGCATCACAATGGTATTTTCTGAATATTTTTCCGACCAGTTTCACCTCTTTAACCGAGACTGGAAGATTGGCTATCAATTCCTTAGGTAGTTCTTCTCGCATCAATTGAATCGTAAAACTTCCGGAATTGGAGAAAGTCGCTCCGTATTTTAAGTATTTTGTAGTAAAATACAAGGGGTGTTTGTACAATACAATATGCGAATTGTTTGCGGTATTTAGTATAAAACCGAGTTCGTCAAAATTCCTTTTATTTTTAGAAAAGAAAACTGTATTATTACCACTTTTTATTTCATAGACTGCAGATTTGCTAATATTTTCCAGTTTTGTCTTACGGATTGTTATCTGTTGGACGATAGGGGACTTGCTTTCTGATAAATCCCAAGTCAGATGGGCACCTTTAGATTGTACATATGATTGTGGGAAATAGTCAACTACATAATTGAGTATAGTATTATCACTTAGATTTATAGGGTAACTCCTAACCTCAATTTGAGAGTAGCTGTTTGTATGCAAAAGCAAAAAAAATATAAAAATAAGTTTTTTTACAAAGCTCATTGACATTGATTGTGGTTACAAAGCTAAATATAAACTGATAAAAAAAGAAAAATCTCTATCAAATTTGTTGAAGTTGTACAAATTTAAAATACGTGCCTTCTTTTTTAATGAGTTCTGTAGGGCTTCCACTTTCAATGATTTTACCATTTTGGAGTACGATTATCTTATCCACTTCTTGAATAGTAGCCAATCTGTGAGCTATAATAATAGAAGTTTTATTCTCCATCATTTTGTGCAATGCTTGTTGGACTTTCTTTTCTGAGCTTGAATCCAAAGATGAGGTTGCTTCGTCCAATACCAATATCGGAGCGTTTTTATATACTGCTCTGGCAATTGCAATTCTTTGTTTCTGACCACCGCTTAATTTTGTGCCTTGATCTCCAATTATAGTTTTTCTTGCTTTTTCCATATTTGGAATAAATTCATCCACCAAGGCTGTTTTGATCGCTGTATCTAAGTCACTTTGATTGATGTCCTTATCAGAAAAAGTTATGTTTTTAAGAACACTGTCGTGAAATAAAAGCGCATCTTGGGAGACTATACCTACAAGATTTCGCAAACATTTTAGCTTTATATTTTTGATGTTGATTCCATCTATGAGGATTTCTCCTTTTTGAATATCGTACAATCTTGAAATCAAATCAGCAAGAGTGGTTTTTCCTGCACCTGAAGCTCCAATCAAGGCAATTTTTTCTCCTTTATTTATTTTAATATTTATATCTTTAAGGACGTATTCCGCAGCATCAGGATATTTAAACCAAATGTTTTTGAATTCAATAGAGTCTGTGAAATCGTGTAGTTCAACAGCATTTTCCGTTTCGTAAATATCGTTTTTTACTTTCATTATTTCTTCGACTCTTTCCAGTGCTGCTGCTCCTTTCTGAAAACTGTAGTATGCGGTAGAAAAAGCTTTTGCCGGTTCGATAATACTAAAAAACGCATAGATAAATGCGAAGAAAACTGTTGCTTTTAGTTCTCCGTCAAATACCAATGTTGCAGAGTACCACATCAATAATGACAATACTATGACACCGAGAATTTCTGCTAAGGGTGAGCCGATACTTTTTCTCCAAAGGAGTCTCGTAAGAGTATCTCTGTATTTATCGTTAAGTTGATTGAATTTTGATTTGAACAGGGGAGTGGCATTAAAGCTTTTGATTACTTTTATGCTTCCCAATGTTTCTTCCATTACAGATAGGATTTTTCCCAAATAATCTTGCGCTTCTGAGGATTGTTGCTTCATTTTTCGTGAGACTCCTCCTATCAGAAATACGGTTACAGGTAGCAGAACTAATACAAAAAGTGTAAGCTTTGGACTCATATAGACCATCAGTATAATGGAGCCTATTATTATGAGCGGAGCTTTTATTAAGGCATCAACTCCATTCATAATACTATTTTCGATTTCCTGCATATCCATACTCATTCTGGACATTAAATCTCCCTTTTTTTTATCTTTGAAGTACAATACCGGTAAATCGATAAGATGCTCGTACAATTCCTTTCTAAGATCCCTGATAAATCCATTTCTGGGAACTGTGATAAAGAACATCCCAAGGTACCTGAATATGTTTTTTAATAGGAAAACCAGAAAAAAAGCTAAAATTACATATGTCAATGCCTCTCTTGGGCTTCTGCCGGCTATCAAATTGGATACTTGATAACTAAAGTACTCTTTTATGTCAAAATTAGCTGAAAGAACAGGTTTGGTCTTGCTTATTTTTTCAGGATTAAATAGCAAGTCAAAAAAAGGAATGAATATAGGAATACTGATAACAGTAAATATAGACATGAAAACATTAGATACCACACTCGCTGCAAGCCAGGATTTATAAGGTTTTAACCTTTTGATAATATACCAAAAGCGTTTCATATGCTAAATTAAATAAATTATGATTCCTCCTCTCCAATATCAAAATCTTCCATAAAGCCTGTGTCAAACTTGCCTGAATTGAATCTTTCGTCTTCCATAAGCTTTTTATGGAAAGGGATTGTGGTTTTTACACCTTCTATTATATATTCTCCCAAAGCTCTTTTCATTTTAGTGATAGCCTCTTCACGAGTCCTGGCTGTACAAATCAATTTTGATATCATAGAGTCATAATAAGGTGGTATCATATAACCTGCATAAGCATGTGAGTCAACTCTAACTCCTTGTCCGCTCGGTGCGTGATACGCAGTGATTTTGCCCGGACTTGGTGAGAACCCTTTGTAGGGATTTTCAGCATTAATCCTGCATTCGATTGAGTGAAGTTTGGGGAAGTAATTTTGACCTGTAATCGGTATTCCTGCTGCTATTTTGATTTGCTCTTTTATGAGATCGTATTCTATTACTTGTTCTGTTACAGTATGCTCGACTTGTACACGTGTATTCATTTCCATAAAATAGAAGTCTTTGTGTTTATCCACTAAGAATTCAACTGTTCCAAGTCCCTCATATTTTATAGATTTTCCCGCTTTTACAGCTGCCTCTCCCATTTCTTTTCTAAGTTTTTTGGTTAAGAAAGGAGAGGGACTTTCTTCAACAAGTTTTTGATGCCTTCTTTGTATAGAGCAATCCCGTTCGGACAGATGCGCCACATTTCCAAATTGATCTCCTACAATTTGAAATTCAATATGCCTTGGGTTTTCAATGAATTTCTCTATATACATACCATCATTGGAGAATGCAGCTTTTGCTTCTTGTTTGGCCAAAGACCATTGCTCTTCAAATTCTTCCGGTTTTGTAACCACTCTCATCCCTCTTCCACCACCTCCGGCAGTCGCTTTTAATATAATGGGATATCCTATTTTTTTAGCTATTTCCAAGCCTTTTTTAAGGTCTTTCAATAGCCCTTCGGAGCCGGGTACAACAGGAACGCCAGCCTTTATCATTGTTTCTTTTGCTGTGATTTTATCTCCCATTTTTCTAATCATATTGGGAGTTGGTCCAATGAATTTTATGTTGTGTTGTTCACAAACTTCGGCAAAATCAGCGTTTTCTGCCATAAATCCATATCCGGGATGAATTGCATCAGCATTAGTTATTTCTGCTGCTGCCATAATTCTGGCAGGGTCAAGATAGGATTGTGCTGCACTTGGAGGACCTATACAGACTGCCTCGTCAGCAAATCTGACATGTAAACTATCTGCATCGGCAGTCGAATAAACAGCCACTGTCTTGATACCTATTTCTTTGCAAGTTCTGATAATTCGCAGGGCTATTTCTCCTCTGTTGGCTATAAGAATTTTTTTGAACATATGATTACTGCTTTTATTAAAATTAATGCAATCTAATACTTAAAACTATAGAATACTTTATCCCTTGGGATCAACCAAATATAATACTTGATCGTATTCAACAGGAGAACCGTCGTCAACTAATACATCAACTATCTTTCCACTCACTTCAGCTTCGATTTCATTAAAAAGCTTCATGGCTTCAACTATACAAACAACAGTGTCAGGATTGACCTTATCACCAACTTTTACAAAAGGATCTTTGTCAGGGCTTGGAGCGCGATAAAATGTTCCCACAATTGGTGACTTTATTTCCAATAATCCCTCTCTTGAATCCTTCGCATCTGTCTTTGGCGTATCATTAGTATTATTAGATTGCGTATTAGTGGTTTCTTGTTTTACAACGGGAGTTGTAGGAGCAGGTGCAGAACCCGGTGCTGAAATCACGACGGGGCTTTGAGTTTGAGCCGGCGTAGAACCTTTTACGAATTTGTGATATTCTTTAGTCCTTATCGTCAATCTAAAATCTCCATCTTTCATTTTGAATTCAGAAAGGTTAGACTCACTTATTAATTTTATTAAATTTTGAATTTCCTTAGTATTCATAGCAGTAATTTATTATTTGTTTTAAGTTTGTTAAAAAAGATATTACTTTACTCTTTCCAAATATTCACCTGTTTCAGTCAATATTTTTACTTTGTCGCCAATATTGATAAATAGAGGGACTCTTATTTCAGCACCTGTTTCGACAGTAGCAGGTTTAAATGCATTGGTCGCCGTGTTTCCCTTTTGTCCGGGCTCTGTATATGTGATTTCTAAAACAATATGTTGAGGCATCTCTGCCAATAAAGCCAATTCTTTCTCAGCATGAAATAATATATCTACATTATCCCCCTCTTTTAAGAATTCGGGCCTGGATAGCATAGATTTATCTAACCATGTCTGTTCATAAGTTTCATTATTCATAAAATGAAATCCGGTATCATCTTTATACAGATACTGATATTGTCTTCTTTCAACTCTCACGACATCGATTTTATGTCCGGCAGAAAATGTGACATCTATCACTTTACCATTTGTTATGCTTTTTAGTTTTGTTCTAACAAAAGCGGCTCCTTTGCCGGGTTTTACGTGCTGAAATTTTGTTACAACGTATATGTCGTTATTGTAATTCATGCACAATCCATTGCGGATATCTGAAGTATTTGCCATAATTGTTTTTTTATTTGGGCGCAAAAATAAGGAACTATTACGGATTGTGATAATTTAAGAGTATAAAGTTTCCGAAAAATAATAAATCCGGCAAATCCGGTAATTTAGAGGTTCTTTGCATGTAATTAAATAATGCATTAAATTATTTTGCAAAATATAAATAACATAAAACCAATCACATATAAAGAGTGCGTGCTATGGATTCATGCATTTATTAAGCTTTTGGCACGAATATTGCTATATGTATAATCAAATTAATCAAATTTATACAAATTGCTATTTTATTTAATATTAAAATCAAAGAAATGAAATTATTAAATTATATCCCACAGGTTTTACTTTTACTGGTAATATTTAATTCAAATGGTTTTGCTAACAAAGTGGATAGTCCTTTTGAATCCATATCACTGACAACAGCCAAAGAAATCGCACAGGCAGAGGGAAAATATGTTTTTATAGATTTTTATGCAGACTGGTGCGTACCTTGTAAATGGATGGATGAAACTACTTATGCCGATAAAAAAGTTGTTAAAACATTAAAGAGTGGCTTCGTTTCCGTAAAAGTAAATATCGATGATTTTGATGGTTATACTTTAAAAGAGGAGTATAATATAAGGGTTTTGCCTACTGTAATAGTGCTTGACCAAAAGGGGAGGGTAATAAAGAGATACGAAGAATCTATGGCTCCGTCAAAGCTAACTGATATTCTTGTAGGAATTGCGGGAGAAATCCCTGATGCTGATATAAATCACGATACCAATATATCTCCAAAAGACATAAAGAGCAATGATAATAGCAACTTTAATAATGGAAGTGATCTAAAGAATGATAATAGCACTTTAGATGATACTGTAATTGTTAAAACCAACAAATCGTTTCGCGTACAAGTCGGTGTTTACACCGACTACGCGAACACGATTAATTTAGTAGATAATATCAATGCGAAATTGGATGAGCCGGTGGTGGTTTTGAATGGATATCTCAATAATAAAACGGTATATAAGGTGTTTGTCGGAGATTATGATAGCATTGAGAAAGCCAGGAGTCTTAAAGAGAATTTAAAGTCTAAACTCGGATTGAACGGCTTTATAAAAGTATTTGAATAAACTAATATTTTGTGTAAAAAAGAGCCCCGGCTAATCAAATGATTCTCCGGGGTTTTCTATTTAATGTTTGTCCAAAATTATCTTTATACCAATATTGATATTTCTTCCTATCTCATAATATCCAAGACCTTTTAGAGTCGAAATATGATCGATGTATGTCGTATTGAATACATTGTTGATTTTTGCACTTATTTTAATTTTTTGTCTGTCAAAAGCCAATATTTGTACTGCACTGAGGTTGTATATATTGTAAGCAGGTGTATTTGACTCGGCAATATGATGATTGTTTTTGGCAAATGCGTAGATACTTTCAATTTCAAATGACAAATCTTTCAAATGCTTTTTGTTAAATGACTTTGAAAAAGATATATTCCCTCTTAATTTATCTTGTGGTATTAATGGCAGATAGCTGTTGTCGGTTTTTTTTGCAACTAAATAATTGTAGGCAAAACTAAAGTTCAACCAAGAGGCTGGGAAAAATCCAAAATTGGTTTCCAATCCATATAGTTTAGCATCGTCTTGCAGATATTTGAAGACAGGCAATCCATGGAGAGAGGTTTCATCAGTAGGTGAAAGGTAAATATACTTATTGATATAGTTGTAAAATCCGGAAAGTTCTAAAACTGCTTTTGTGCTGTGAATATGTAAGCTCAAATCACCTTCGATATTTCTCTGTGGATTAAGATCAGGATTACCCAATTCGTATCTGGCTCCATGTCCTCCTTCTTGGGACAATTCTGCAATGCTTGGTGTCCTGAATCCGGAAGCAATATTGGTTCTAACCAATACTTTATGTGATAGATTGGCTGTTAGTCCCATAGAAAAACTAAGGTTTTGAAAGTTCTTATTGATATCTTGGTGAACATGCTCTTGCTTTTTGATATTTATTTGCCTAAAATCATATCTGATTCCGATTTGGGTATGAATTTTTTTCATGAAATTGAGCTGCACTAATCCCATTCCCGCCAAATCATATAGAGTAAAATCAGGTAGTACATGCTCGGGTGCATCGCTATTTTTATTGTTTTGATTAAGCCCTTGGAAAGCAAATATTATTTTATGATCACCAAAGGGTTTGGATGTTTTTAATTCGTAAGTCCAAGTGTTTAGAAGCATATCAACAGTTTTGAAATCTTCGCTAATATCCGGAGTCTCAAATAGCTTCCTGTTATTTGTTTGGTAATTTATATTCAATTCATTTCTTAGTTTGCCTAAATAAAGAATGTTTTTTGTCGAAACTAAGATATTTGACAAATCTTGATACCAATAATTGTTTGATCTGCCATTACCCTTGAATAGTTTGAATGCAGGAGGGACAGACAAGCCAAGCTTCATAAGATTGTAGTC